>OLIV01001818.1_pt1 | contig 9590 bp, 9 predicted proteins | sample 1601411 | NCBI WGS metagenome assembly OLIV01 (sample SAMN03922450, study PRJEB24848) | human gut metagenome | isolation source: stool sample | host: Homo sapiens | place: Germany | collected 2009-11 | reverse complement strand
GCTGTGCAATACGGAAGATGATATCAGCCTGCGTATGCAGGCCTTCGGCAGGCGTGCCGCAGGTACGCTGCGCTTCAGCGTGTCACACGTGCGTACCGACTATTTCCTGCGCAGCTATCTTATTCCCTTTGCCAAGGAAAATCCCGGCATCAGCTATCAGTTTCACGATGCTACGGTAGAGCAGCAACAGCAGCAACTGGAGGCGGGCAGTATTGACTTTGCCTTTGCCAATGCGCCACTGCCTGCGGCGCACAATTTTGCTACTATCAAGGTGCAGCGGGAGAGTTTTTATGCTTTCTATAATGTTGAATTTGCGGTTCCGTGGGCAAATAAAAGCATGCTTTCGCCGGAGGATTTGGCGGGTGTGCCCTTGTGCTGTAATTATGGCAGCTATGCGCTTTTGCGCAGTGTGTTTAAGGATTATGCGGTTAAGCCTAATGTCGCCTTTATTGCTACTACGGCGGAAAGTGCGCTTACTTTTGCTACAAGCGGGCTTGGGGTCGCGGTTGTTGCGGCGTTGGAGAGTGATGCGGTACCGCCGGGGATGGTGCGGCGGCAGGTGGTTGACAATAAGCTGCATTTTGATCAGACGTTGTATTGGAGTAAGGGATATAAATTATCGCCTGCGGCGGAGGGGTTTTTGGAGTTTTTCCGCAAGCATATATAGTTATTTTACTTTTCCACGGAAGAAAAAGTAACCAAAAGTTCCTTTAGACGTGCGCAAGGCATGTTGTGTGCATCCGTTAGGATGATATAAGCAATACGCTGGTTATGTTACTTTTCCATGGAAGGAAAAGTAACCAAAAGTTCCTTTGGCCGCGCGCAGGATTCCGGTGCTTTTCGCCATGCGTTTGCTGCGAACCGAAGTTACGTTGGTGTGCTATAAAAGAGAGCAATGTCGGTTGAGCGTCAAACGAAGGAGAAGTTCCCAAAACAGCGCAGGCTGTGCAAACAAAGACGCTCGACTGTAGCCAGCATCCGTTCCTGTCCGGCGCGGTGTGGAGTGTGTGGAACCTGCCAAGTGTATGGGTTGTATTGGTGTTTTGGGAGTGTCGTGCGTCCGTTCCTGTCCGGTGCGTCATGGAGTGTGTATAACCTGCGAAGAAGTAATTATATATGTGAAACGCAAAAAAACGCCCGCGTTCTTCAGAACGCGAGCGTTTATTTTTTGCTTTTATTCTTTTGGTGTTGCTTCGTCTGCATTAGCAGCAGCTTTCGGTGCATCTGCTTCGGCAGCAGGCGCTTCAGCCTTTACGTCAGCGTCGGCAACGGGAGCAGCAGCTATTTCCTCATCCACAACAGATTGCTGTACTAATTGCAGCTTTTCTTCTGCGGTAAGGATATGACCGTATTTTACCAGCTGGTTGATTTCTTCCTCTTCCAGAGTTTCCTTCTCCATCAGAGCTTTAGCAATCACATGCAGCTTGTCGATGTTGTCGGACAGCAGCTTTTCAGTAGCAGCATAGGCATCTTCCATAAAGGAGCGTACCTCTTTATCAATTTCGGCTGCCACTTCTTCACTGTAATCCTTGTCGCGGGCAATGTCGCGGCCCAGGAATACCTGATCCTGACGATGACCAAAGGTTACAGGTCCGATGTTTTCGCTCATGCCGTATTCGCAAATCATCTGGCGTGCCAGTTGAGTTGCACGCTGCAGGTCATTGCTGGCGCCGCTGGAAATTTCCTTCAGCACCAGAGCTTCGGCAACACGGCCACCCAGCAGCACCTTCAGCTCATCGAGCATTTCGCTGCGGGTTGCATAATACTTATCTTCCTTAGGCAGGCTCAGGGTATAACCACCGGCACGGCCACGCGGAATGATGGTAACCTTATGTACAGGGTCAGTGTGTTCAAGCAGCATACCAACGATGGTATGACCGCCTTCATGGTAAGCAGTCAGGCGTTTTTCCTTATCACTGATGACACGGCTCTTGCGCTCCGGTCCCATGATAACACGCTCGGCAGCCTCTTCCATTTCCGGCATATTGATAGCCTTCTTGTCCTTGCGGGCAGTCAGCAGCGCTGCTTCATTAACAAGGTTGGATAAATCAGCACCGGTAAAGCCGGGAGTACGCTGAGCGATTACGTCCAGATTTACATCCTGTCCCATCGGCTTGCCCTTAACATGTACCTTCAGGATTTCGGTACGTCCCTTAATATCAGGACGGTCTACTACAATCTGGCGGTCAAAACGGCCGGGACGCAGCAGTGCCGGATCCAGAATATCAGGACGGTTAGTTGCGGCAATCATAATGATGCCTTCGTTAGCACTGAAACCGTCCATCTCAACCAATAATTGGTTCAGAGTCTGCTCGCGCTCGTCATGGCCACCGCCAAGACCGGCACCGCGCTGACGGCCTACGGCATCAATCTCATCGATAAACACGATGCAGGGTGCACTTTTCTTTGCCTGGTCGAACAAATCGCGTACACGAGATGCGCCGACACCGACAAACATTTCTACGAAGTCAGAACCGGAAATACTGAAGAACGGAACTCCCGCTTCACCGGCAACTGCCTTCGCCAACAAGGTTTTGCCTGTACCCGGAGGGCCATAGAGCAAAACACCTTTAGGAATCTTAGCTCCCAAGTCATTATACTTCTGCGGATGCTTCAGGAATTCGACAACCTCTTCCAGCTCCTGCTTGGCTTCTTCAGCACCGGCAACATCCTTAAAGGTTATCTTCAGTTTTTCCTCATCGTAGCGACGCGCACGGCTCTTGCCAAAGTTCATCACCTTGCCGCCACCGGCACCGCCCTGATTCATCAGCATGAACCACAGGCCTACGATAATCAGCATCGGCAAAATAGAGCTGAGAATGCTCATCCACCAAGGTGGTTGCGGCGGCAGCTCTGCCTTAATGTCTACTTTCTTTGCTTCCAGCTTTTCTACCAACTTGCTGTCATTAGGCGCAACGGTAGAAAATTCCTTGCCATCCTTTAATTTACCGCTGATAACGTTATCAACAATAGTTACCTGTTTGATTTCATCCTGCTGCACATGCTGCATAAAACTGGTATAGCTTATATCGGCAGGCTTAGAATTCTTTTCACCGTAAAGGTCAAACATCCAGATAATCACCATGATAATCAGCAGATAAAAAAGTACGTTCTTAAAAAATTTATTCAAGCACGTAGCCTCCTTCCACTTAGCTCATAATGTTTTTATTATATTATAGATAGGAAAAACTAGCAACTGTTTTATGCAATTTACAGGAACATTCCCCGTTTTTTATTTGCGTGCATATACAGCAGGCTTCAGAATGCCGATAAACGGCAGATTGCGGTAATCACCTGCATAATCCAGGCCGTAGCCTACTACAAATTCATCAGGAATTTTAAAGCCTACGTAATCAGCTTCCAAGCCGTTTACACGGCGCTCGGCCTTGTCGCACAGAGCAGCGGTTTTCAGAGTTGCGGGCTTATAATGACGCAGCATATCGGTGATAGAAGCGAAGGTAACGCCGCTGTCAATGATATCATCGATTACCAGCACGTCCTTGCCCTTGATGTCCTCGCTGACATCCAGCTTAACCTTCACGCTGCCACTGGTGCTGGTTCCGTTGCCATAGGAAGAAGCAACCATAAAGTCTACGCGCAGCGGCATATCAATAGCACGGGTCAGGTCGGTAGCAAACCAGGCAGCACCCTTCAGCAGTACAATGACAACAAGCTCCTTGCCTGCATAATCGGCAGCAATCTGCTTGCCCATTTCCTGTACGCGGGCATCAATTTCTTCTTTAGTCAGCAAAACTGTCTTAATATCGTCATGCATTTTTCATTCTCCTTATACTATACTTTATATTATTTTAACAAAAATAAGCTGTTTATTTTTGTAGACTGCGTTTATTCCCTGCGGCAGCTGGATGATCTTGCCACCGCTGCGCCTAATCAGCAATGAATCAATAGCCTGACTACGCTCGAAGGACAGCTCCTCGCCGCCCAGCTCGAAATACGCGCGTCGCAATACTCTCAGCCTTACGGCACTGTGCAGCGCCGTAAGCTGCATCACTGGCAGGCTGACAGCAGCCTCCTGCCTGCGCGCCAGCTGCCTGTAAACAGCATCAGCCATTTGCTCCAGACACTCCGCATCCTGCGCCAGCAAGGCGGCAGTACGCGCCAACGTCGGCACCACAGCGGGGTTAAAGCTACGCTCCAGATACGGAACAAGCTCCAGACGTACACGGTTGCGCGTATACGCCGTATCAGCGTTGGTGCTGTCGTAGCAGACTGCAATGCCTTCTGCGCTGCAATATTCCTCCAGCAGGCTTTTCGGCAGCGTCAGCAGCGGCCTGATGATATCGCCCTGCTGCGCCCGCATTCCGGCAAGTCCCTGCAGTCCTGCGCCACGCAGCAGCCTTAAAAGCAACGTTTCCGCCTGGTCACCTTCATGATGCGCCGTAACAATCGCCGCAGCGCCCTGCTGCGCTGCTATGCGCCTAAGCGCCGCATAACGCAGGCGGCGTGCAGCATCTTCGGTAGAAAGCCGGTTCTGCGCCGCATAGGCTGCAGCCTGCACATGCTCTGTAAAGCAGGGCAGTCCCCAAGCCTTGCAGGCACGCTGCACAGCCTGCATATCGCGCAGAGCCTCTTCACCACGAAGTCCGTGCTCAACGTGACAGACGCTGTAGCTTCCCCATCCCTGGGCTGCCAAAGCAGCACAGGCATGTGCCAAAGCCAGAGAATCGGCACCGCCGCTAACAGCCAGCAGGTAATGAGCATCCGGCCGCAGCAAATTTTTAATTATTTTGCGCAGCTTGTAGACTGCAGGCGCAATCTGCCTCATAGCATATCTCCTTCAGCAGCGGTTTAAACGTGTCGTATCGCATTTTTCTATGCTATAAAAGAAAAGGCACTCTCAGGAGTGCCATTTCATTAATTACCAGCTTGCTTATTTATCACGTCTGGCACCACGACCACCACGTTTGGACTCAGTATTACGTTTTAAATCCAGCATACGGTCATCGCTGTCTTTCAGGAATTTAGATAATTTATCCTCAAAGGAAACGGGCGCCATAGGTCTTGCGCTTTGCGGGCGCATACCGCCACGGCGTTCACGATTGTCGCCTTGCGGACGCATACCATTGTTGTTGCGGCGCTCGCGGTTATCGTTTTGCGGACGCTGCGGTCTCGGCTGCGGATTTGCAGGCGGCGGAGTGAGCTGTTTTATAGACAGACCAATTTTGCCGCGATCATCTACAGATAATACCTTAACCTTAACCTTGTCGTGCTCCTTTAAAAAGTCATGCACGTCTTTTACATAAACATTAGAAACCTCAGAAATGTGAATCAGGCCAACCTTGCCCTCAGGCAGTTGGACAAATGCGCCAAAATTGGTGATACCTGTAACTTCACCCTCTACAATTGCACCTACTTCAAGTGACATCGAGAAAAAAATCCCCCTTAAAAATTCTTAATACTCTTGTATTATACTCTTTAATTTTTCATGGTGTCAATAAAAAAAGCAGAACAAAAGCTATCATTTCTTGTTCTGCCTTATTTTTTCTCATCAACTATAAACAGCGGCACCTCATCTTTACCCACCATGTTGTAATCCTCACGGGCGAGCTTTTCAATATAACGCGGGTCATCCAGACGTTTACGCTCTGCCTCCAGCTCAGTCTTCTGTTTTTGTAAAGCAGCAATACGTTGCTGTGTAGCAGCCTGTTCCTGTTTAATCTGATAAATAGAATACTCCTGCTTGCCGATAACGAACAGGCAGGCAACAAACAGCAGCATCATAAAGACATTAAAAGCTTTAGATTTATGTCTTATGCGACGTCTAACCATATCATAGCCCCCCAGCATTGAGTATTCCGCAGTATATCTTTAGAAAAGCCCGGCAGCAGCTGCCGGGCTTAAAGCACTATAACAGCTTATTATTTTACGTTAACAGCATCCTTGAAAGCTTTACCGGCTTTGAAAGCAGGGATGGTTGCAGCAGGAATAACTACCTTCTCACCATTTTGCGGATTTTTACCTTCACGTTCTTTACGAGCACGTGCTTCAAAAGTACCAAAGCCTACTACTTGTACTTTGTCACCCTTAGCAACTACCTCTTTAACGGTTTCCAGAGTAGCGGTGATAGTTTTTTCAACGTCTTTTTTGGTTAAGCCGGCTTTTTCAGCAACAGCAGCGATTAACTCAGTCTTGTTCATCAAAAATTCCTCCTTAATTATGACTTTAGTTATTATTGCAAATGCTTGCGGAGCACGTAACTTCGTAACGTAACTCAAATTTAACTAGCAATAGTATTCTACACTGTCAAACGTTTTCCTGCAAGCCTTTTCCGAAAATATTTATAAATTACGGGGAAAATAGCGTTATTTTAGTAACTTTATTGCAAATTTACCTTATAAATCACTCTTACGCTCCAATTCCTTAGCCTGATTCCAAAATTCATCCAGCTCGTTCAAAGTGAAATCCTGCCATGTTTTGCCGCTGGCTTCCACCTGCTTTTCCACGTAATTAAAGCGGGAAGCGAAACGGTTATTGGTACCATCCAAAGCAACCTCCGGCTCGATACCGTTATGACGCGCATAATTTACCACAGCAAACAGCACATCGCCAAGCTCACTCTCGGCAGCAGCCTTATCGCCTGCCTGCAAAGCCTCCTGCAGTTCGCCCAGCTCCTCCTGTACCTTAGCCCATACAGATTCGCTGTCCTGCCAGTCAAAGCCGACCTTGGCAGCCTTGCTCTGCAGCTTATAGGCACGCAGCAGCGCCGGCAGTCCCTGAGATACGCCATCCAATACATGCTTGCGCTCCTGTTTTTCCTGCTTTTTGATAGCTTCCCAATTTACCAGCACCTCATCGCTGTTGTCGACATGTGTATCGCCGAAAACATGCGGATGACGGCGGATAAGCTTATCCGTAACCTCGTCGATAACATCCTGCAGATCAAAGCGTCCTGCCTCCTGTGCCATGCGGGCATGGAAAACAACCTGCATGAGCACGTCGCCAAGCTCCTCACGCATGCCATCAAAGTCGTCAGCGTCCACAGCCTCCAGATATTCGTAAACCTCTTCAATCATGTTACTGCGGATGGATTTATGTGTCTGCTCTCTGTCCCAAGGGCAGCCGTCAGGCTCGCGCAGAGTGCGCATAACATCAGCCAAAGGCTGGATGTCGAAATCATCAAAGCCTGCTTCTGGCAAAAAGTCCTCCGCATAGCCTTCTTCTTCGCCTTCCTCGGCAAAATCGTCATCATCCTCGCCAAAGGTAATAATACTGGGAACAGCTTCCGCATCGTCAACCTTTTCAAATACGGTATCCTCTGCTCCCTCAGCCATCGGCGGAATATAGGCGCTCGTAAGATGGTCGATATTCGGCTGTCTGTCCAACTCGAACAGCTTAATCGGACGGCATTCCTCATCAGGCAAACCCAGATTACGCAGGAAATAAATTTCGTATTCGTCAGGCAGTACATCCATCAGCGCAATTTTCAAATCGCTGGCCACCATCTGACTATAAACCTGAGTAATCATCAGCGGATGCTGTCCGGCACTTGCAATCTCCGCAAAATCCTGCGCGTCAATAATCTGCAGGCCGGCAATCGGGTCGATGCCCAGCTCAACGTAAGCCAAGTCCAAGAAGCTCATAGAAGGCTTAATAACCAGCTTAATGCCCTGCGCCTTTGCAGCGGTGCGCATTAAAACAACGGTCTTTTCCGCAACCAACGGGCTGCCGGGTACAGCATAAACAACATCGCCGTTGTGCGCTGCTGCCAGCACACGCTCGACAACACTGTTATATACCTCCTCAAAGGAAGCAGCCTTTTCGTATAAATCGTCACATGAAGTAAATTTTACGTTTTGCTTTTCCAGCTCGGCAACGGTAGGATGCACCGCCGTGCGCAGGATAACCTGAGCGCAGTTTTGCAGAAGCCCCATAGTTTCCAACGAAAGATGTCCCACAGCACCGGGGCCTAAGCCGACAATTGTAATTGTTCCCATGATAATACGCCTTCTTTCTTAATTATTTAAAAAATCGTTTCACTACCGGCAGCTGACGCAGCTCCTGTCTGTTCAGCACGCCTAAAAGCGGCAGCAATATGATATAGCTTATCCCGGCAGCCAGCATAGCAGCGATTGTTGCCAAAGCAGGCGATGCACCGCCAAGCAGCACATGCGCTTCTACGGCCACAGCACCCATCATCGCTGCTGCGGCAATGATTTTCGCAATACTGAGCCAGGAAAATCTTATACTGAATTTATACAACGCTATAATATTTAACAGCGCCGTCACGCCAAAGTTAATATTCGTTGCCCACGCTGCGCCGGCAATACCGTATTCCACATTCGTCAGTTGGAGAACGGCAACCAGCTTGGCTGCAATACCGATAAGCATATTCAGCATCGGCAGATTGGTGTGCCCCATTCCCTGCAGCATACCTGTTGTCACCTGCTGCAGGCCTAAAAGGCAGATGGCAGGCGCCGAATGCATAATAGCAACGCCAGCCTTCGCCGTACCGTACAGCAGACAGCTGATAGGCTCTGCCAACACCCACATGCCTACGGAAGCAGGCACAGTTATCAGGCAGCACAGCTTCATCGCGGTCGCCGCCTTTTGCCCGATAATCTGCCATTTATTCAAAGCAAAGGCTTCGGAAACAGCAGGCACAAGGCTTGTTGCCAGCGACATCGTCGGTATCGTGGCCATTAACAGCAATGGCTGTGCCATGCCTGCCAGATAGCCGAACTGCGCCGTCGCCTGCTCCACACTAAGACCGCTGTCAATCAATCGGCCGGGCACCAGCAATACGTCAATGCTGCTGGTAACAGGCACGAGTATATTGGCGCAGGACACTGGCAAAGCCAACAGCAGCAGGCGCTTAATCAATACTCTGCTGCGCACAAGCTCGGCAGCAGGTACCTGCTCCACCTGCCACTGCTTACGGTAATAGCGATAAAAGCAGCCCATAACCACAAGACCGGTCAAGCTGCCCGGGACAGCGCCGAAGGCAGCACCGGCAGCAGCGTATTCCAGACCGTAGGGCAGCAGCACATACGCCAGCACCACCATCGTCACTACGCGGATAAACTGCTCTACAATCTGCGATACCGCAGGCGGTGTCATCAGCTGATGTCCCTGAAAATAGCCGCGGAAGCTGGCTAAAATCGTAGCAAAGAAAATTGCCGGTGTCAGCGCTATAAGCGAATAATAGGCACGCACATCGGTAATCACGCCGGCATCAACCAGCCAGCCAGCCGCCAGCACCAGACAAACCGCCAGCACAGCGCCCACGCAGGCCATCAGGCGCAACGAAACACGAAACACCTGACGCACATTAGCATAATCCTTCTGTGCCAGAAAGCCTGCGACAATAATCGATATTGCCACCGGAATGCCGGCCGCAGAAATCGCAAGCAGCAAAAGGTATACGGGATAGGCCATCTGGTACAGACCGATACCCTCGCCGCCCAGCAGACGTGAAAGCAGGATGCGGTTCACAGAACCGATAACCTTTACCATCAGTCCTGCCAATGTCAGAATCATTGCGCCGCGCAAAAATTTATCACTGCTCATCTCCTGCTTTCACCTCCCTATAATATCTTTAATTTTCACCGATTATCTCGGTTTTTCGTAGT
>OLIV01001810.1_pt1 | contig 9615 bp, 7 predicted proteins | sample 1601411 | NCBI WGS metagenome assembly OLIV01 (sample SAMN03922450, study PRJEB24848) | human gut metagenome | isolation source: stool sample | host: Homo sapiens | place: Germany | collected 2009-11 | reverse complement strand
CCAGAGATCCCTGCAATGCCGGCATATATGCCTGTAGAGCCATTCGATGCTTTCCTAAAGGAGTTTGTTTATTATTCTTGATTTGACACTTTCAAGGAAAAATAGAAGGTGGTGCCTTTCCCTTCTTCGGAATCGAACCAGAGCTTGCCACCGAGTTGTTCGACAAAGTCTTTACACAGCATTAATCCCAAGCCAGATCCCTTTTCGTTATTTGTCCCATAAGAAGTAAAATGAGTGTTTGACCTCAATAGCTTACCCTGGTCTTCTTTTTTGATCCCTTTACCTGAATCTTTTACACTGACAACGACAAAATCCCCGTCTGTTTTGGTTGATACTGTAATCAAACCTTTTTCGTAGCTGAACTTGACTGCGTTGGAAATCAGGTTACGGACGATAGTTTTTACCATATCGATGTCTGTCGATCCCATCAGTTCTTTATCCAGACCTTCAAGCATGATGGATATGCCTTTCTGGGTAGCCATTGGAATAAATATCTCGGCAGTGCTGTTGACTATGCTGTTGATGTCGACTTGTTGTCTGTAAATGTTCTGTTTGTTCAGGCGATTCTTTGCCCACTTCAAGAGGTTGTCGAGAAGCTGGAATATCTCTTCCGATGTCTTGTTCATCATCTGAAGCATTTCGTATACCTCATCGCTAACCTGATTCTTATCGACCATCATCAGGATGGCGTTATTCATCATCTTCAAAGAACCAAGCGGAGAGCGTAAATCGTGTGCAATAACGGAATAGAGCGTGTCGCGGGATTCGATTGTATTTTCAAGTTCCTGCTTGATACGTTTGATACTGAACAGTTCGTAACGGTGGGCGACACGTTTCACCAATTCTTCCCGTTGGAAAGGTTTTGTTACATATTCTGTTGCTCCCAACTGATAACCTTTTACGATACTTTGCATATCGCTCAAAGCTGACATGATAATGACGGGGATGTTGTTGGTTTCCGGATTGCTTTTCAAATGCTGCAGTACCTCGTATCCGTCCATCTCTGGCATCATAATATCAAGCAGAATAAGATTGGGATGCCTTTCTTGGGCAATGCGTAGCGCTTTAGCTCCGCTATCTGTCGTCAGTAGCGTATAACCTTCTTTTTTTAGTATCGCTTGCACAAGCATAACGTTAGTTGGCACATCGTCCACCACTAATACAGTATATTGTGATGCTAAGTTTTCCATTTGATTCTGTACTTTTCTTGATATTCAAATACTATCAATGATACAAATGTATTTAATTCTGTCGACATAATCGTCTTTTCCCCTAAAATAAATTCCATTTCTGAAGAATAATTCTTTTATATATTAAATGTGTCCAACTAAAACGCTTGATATAGGATGAGATGGGGCTTTTTATTAAAATTATTATTTAAGTTTGCACCATGAAATCGAATTTAGTTCTTTTAGCGCTCATATTAGCCAGCTGTCAGCCGGAAATGCCTGTAACCTCCTCTATTCTGGTAAAGGGAGATGGTTTGACAGTCCCTGTTAACAAGGAACTATATGGTTTGACCATTGAGGAAATCAACCATGCGGTGGATGGCGGTATTTATGCGGAACTTATACAAAACCGGAGCTTTGAAGATGGAGTTCCTCCCTTGAATTGCCCGTACGACCCTGTCCGCCGGGTTCTGACTACCCCGAATGGATGGACTATTCCTTTCCTGCGTTCTGATTCGGTACCGGGATGGCGTTGCTTTTCTGCGACGTCTTATATGTATCCCGATACTAAGGAATTGATTAATGACAAGAACCGGCGTTCTCTGCTGGTTTCGGTGTCTGCTTCAGCCGAATCAGGAAAAGGAGGTGTCATTGCCGAAGGATATGGAGGAATACCGCTTCGGAAAGGTGAGAAATATGATTTGTCTTTTTATATGAAAGGAGCCTCTATGGCTTCGAAGACCGTAAGTCTGACTTTGGCCGATTCTACCGGAAAAACGGCCCTAAGCGAAGTTTTTCGGGTAGCACCAGCTTATGAGTGGAGGAAGTACAAGCACACTTTTACCGCAACCTCGAATACGAATAAAGCCGTGTTGACGATAACGACTGACAGTTCGGCTGTTTTCTGGCTGGATGTTGTTTCTCTGTTTCCGCAAAATACATGGAAAGGCCGTCCGAATGGATTACGTCCGGAACTGATGGAACTGATTGCAGCATTGAAACCTGCTTTCATTCGCTTCCCCGGTGGAAGTTTTGTAGAAGGGTATACGGCGGGAACCTATCCGGTCTGGCGTGAAACCGTAGGAGACATTGCCGAACGCAAACATTTTTGGAATGTGTGGGCATACGGTACGACGAACGGCATCGGCTATCATGAATATCTCCAGATGTGTGAAGATTTGGATGCTGAACCGGTCTATGTCATTAATAGCGGTGTGACCAATCAAAGTCGTCGTCCGCGTTATGAAGACATAACGGCAATGGGGAAACTAGTACAAGATGCCTTGGATGCCATCGCTTATGCTAATGAACCGGCCGATTCCATTCTGGGAACTTTGCGAGCTAGTCACGGACATCCGGAACCTTTTGATTTGAAGTATGTGGAGATCGGCAGTGAAAATTACGGACTAGAATATACGAAGCGTTTCGAGTTGTTTAAAAAAGCGATCCAAGAGGCTTATCCGGAGGTTATGGTGATAAGCAGTTCCGACATAAGAGGAAAGAACAGAAATGAATGGTCAGATACTCATTTTTATTCGAGCGAATCATTTTTGATCTCTAATCACAACCGTTTTGTTGCCGGACAGTATACGCGCCGGATGCCTCCTGTCTTTATCGGAGAGTTCGGCTTGTCCGGTGGGGCAGCTCCCGGAAGTTTGCGGGCGGCTATTGGGGAGGCTTGCTTTCTTGCAGGGGTAGAAAACGGACAGGAGATTGTGAGGTGTTTGGCTTATGCCCCTGTTTTGGGAAATACAAAATACAAAATAGAACGTTATCCGGTCATCTTTTTTGACGGTGAACAGATTGCTCTTTCTCCTTCTTACTATCTGTTGCAAATGTTTAGCAGCAATAGGGGAGACGAAGTGCTGAAGACCGAAGTCCGCACCTATCAGAAACCCCAGGTGACCTTCGGACGCGCCGGTATCGAAATGTTCGATAACAGCTATGAATTCAAGGAGGTGAAAATAGACAATTCGCCGGTTACGGAAGGGGCTGTCATGACCGGAGGCTGGACGGTCGGACAGGGTACGTTGACGCCGGTTGCAAACAGGTGGAACTATATCCTTTTAGGCGATCCGTCTGCCTATGACTATACGTTCTCGGCGGATATCAGGCGGACGAAGGGGAGCGGGCAAGTCCAATTCCGTGTGCGTGACAACGGGCTGTCTGGAGAACGAAATGACTATATCGGGTTGACGATTGGTTCTGGTGTTGTAGAGTTCTATCGCCAGGCGGGAGGTGTGAGGGATACGTTACGTACACCTGTTCTTTATCCGTTCCAAAGTAATCGTTGGTATAACGTGAAGATCGCTTGCAAAGGCGAACAAATCGGTTGTTTTGTGAATGACACGCTGGTTCATGAGACGATACTTCCCGGCATACCTTCATTGGTTTCTACTGCGGCGTTGGATAAGGAGGCTCATACGATTATACTGAAGGTGATCAATACGACTCAGCACGAAGAGAAGACGGAGTTGAACCTGCAAGGCGTCAGTGTCAAAAATACGGCGGAAATTATTCAGCTCACAGGAGATCCCGAAGCGCGTAACACTTACGACCACCCCGGCGTGGTCGTACCGGAGACAAAAGAAATATCCTTCTCGTTGAGCGGTTCCAAAGTGTACAATTTCCCTCCCAACTCGATTACGATAATGAAATTGAAGATCGACTGACAGGGCGACTGGCATCGGATTCAAAACCGATGCCGGTCGCGCGTCCAACCGATGCCGATCCATTGACTGCCGGATGCCTGCCGGATGAAATAAAAAAGGCTACCTCAGTAATGAAGCAGCCTTTTTCCGTTTAGTATCGCATTGATTAATGGACTAACATTTCAGGAGTGATCTTGACAAACTTGTCGGAGTCGGCTTTGCGAAGTTTCACGCTGCCATCGTTCCAGTTTGAGGGCCAGCCGCCAATGATATGTCCTAAGAATACCACCTTGATTTCATGCAAGCCTTTCGACAATGCAGCCGAACTGTCGTGGCGGGAGAAGCGTTTCACTTCACCTGCATTGTTCACTAACAATTTGCCGTCGATCCATACTTCTTCGTTGTCGGAAGAAATGTAGTAAACGCCATCTTCAGGGATGTTGACGTAACCAGTTGCTATGGCAGCATATTGTTTGACACCGCGCATAGATTCGCTTGACTTGACAACACTGGTGATTTCACGCAAATCCTTGATAACCGATTTCTTCCATTCTTTTACGTCTCCCAGTTTGGAAGAATTCAAAAACATGCCGTCGGTCACTTGCATTTCCAATCCTGGAGTAGTTTTGGCAACCTCTTTAGCGGGGGCCAAAGCTTGCTTTTCAACCGTGATCGTACGAGTCTTACTCATCTTGCCGGAAGGCAATACGGAACGGATCTTCAGAACGCCGGATTCCGTGAATTCGATCGGAGCGGAATAGGCGGTTGATTCCGGAGTCGGTTCGGTTCCGTCGATCGTATAAACCACCTTGACCGGACGGGTAGTCTTGAATTCCAGAGAAGCCTTGTCGGTGAAAGCGACAAAATCGCATGAGCCGTTCGGTTGCTCCGGTTGCGGGATATGGTAGTTGATGTTCAGTTCATCCAGACGGACCAAAGCATTATCCAAGCGACGTTCGAAGTCTTTATAATCCTTGCGTGCCAATGGAGTCCAGCCGATTTCAGCCAATGCCAGCACACGCGGGTAGGCGCGGTATTCCAGCAGGTCTGTGTTGTACATATATTCGGACCACAGGTTTGTTTGTACCCCCTTGATCAAATTAGCTTTTCCGGTAGCGACCAAAGTATCGGGTATCGGGTTGTATGCATACACTTTTGATAACGGATCGTAACCGCCGATAGAAACCGGTTCGATCTTCGGATCACCTTGGAATTGGTCAATGTACATGCCACCGCTTCCTGGAGTCATGATCGCTTCATGTCCCATGTTTGCAGCAGCGATACCGCCTTCTTCACCACGCCAAGACATGACGGTTGCGGAAGGAGCGAGGCCGCCTTCGAGGATTTCATCCCATCCGATGATCTTTTTACCATGCTTTTCGGACAGGTATTTCTCCATGCGCTGAACGAAATAGCTCTGCAGCTTTTCTTCGGCAGAATGGTTCTTGTCGGCTTTCAGACCTTCCTCGCGGATGCGCTTCTGGCAGAGCGGGCATTCTTTCCAGCTTGATTTCGGGCATTCGTCACCACCGATATGGATATATTCGCCGGGGAAAAGAGGTGCGACTTCGTCGAAAACATCCTGCAGGAGCTCGAACGGTTTTTCCTTTCCGGCACACAATACGATGTCTTCTACCCCCCAGATGATACGCGGGGTGGTCGGTTCGCCCTTGCAAGACAATTCGGGATATGCGGAGATTGCAGCCAACTCGTGTCCCGGAAGTTCGATTTCAGGAACGATCGTGATAAAACGGTCTGCTGCATATTTTACCACTTCCTTGATTTGGTCTTGCGTATAAAAACCGCTATATTCCGTTCCTTCGCCATCTATGCGTTTGGAACCGACTTCTGTCAGTTTTGGGTATTTCTTGATTTCGATACGCCAGCCCTGGTCGTCCGTCAGATGCCAATGCATGCGGTTGATCTTGAACAAAGCTAATACGTCGAGATGTTTCTTTACGTTCTCTACCGGGATGAAATGACGGCAAGGATCCAGCATGATGCCGCGATATTCGAAACGCGGTTCGTCTTTCACTGTCACGCAGGATGCAGTCCAGGCGATACCGTTTACGACTGCCGGGCTTTGGATCTCGGCTGGAAGCAACTGCATGAACGTTTGCATGCCGTAGAACAAGCCTTGCGGGGTCTTAGCCTTAACCGTCACGCCTTGCGGAGTGACATCCAGCGTGTAGCCTTCGTCGTTTACATCCAGTGCCTCGTCGATCGCCAGTGCAATGCCGTTTGAGGCGGCCTTGTCACTGACCGTTATCTGGTAACCGGTGGCAAGATTCATCTGGGCGGCAAAATATTCGGCAACAGTTTTAGCTTCCGGAGTGGAGGCGGAGAAGGCTGTGTTTTTGCTTAGTTTAAAACTACCCTCGTTCTGGACGAGGCTTACCGGCGTCGGGATTACATTGATGCCCTGGTTGTAAGGCATCTGTTTAGTTGGCCCTTCGCTGCACGACGCAAGGATACAAAATGCTGCGCCGGCACAAAGTGATAAAAAAGTTTTCATTTTGGAATTTATGTAATTTGATTGATTTAGAAAGAAGGAAGAAATTTATGATTTTTGATTTACGATTTATTTCCGTGCCGCATAAATCATAAATCAAAAATCATAAATCTATAGTGTTACCAAGCGAAGATAGGATATTCCTTCATGATGCCGTTCACTTTTTCGCGAACAGCCGTGATAGTCTTGTCGCATTCGGGTGCTGCCAGTACAGTGTCGATCAGTTCGACGATCTCGGCCATCAGCGGTTCTTTAGCGCCGCGGGTCGTGATAGCCGGAGTTCCGACACGGATGCCGGAAGTCTGGAATGCCGAACGGCTGTCGAACGGAACCATATTCTTGTTTACGGTGATATCGGCGGCTACCAATGCCTTTTCTGCCACCTTGCCGGTCAGTTCGGGGAACTTCTTGCGCAGGTCGATCAACATGCTGTGGTTGTCCGTACCGTCGGAGATGATCTTGTAACCTTTGTCCATGAATGCTTTTGCCATAGCAGCCGCATTGGCTTTTACCTGAGCCTGGTAGGTCTTGTATTCCGGTTCCAGCGCTTCGCCGAAGGCCACGGCTTTGGCGGCGATCACGTGTTCCAGCGGACCGCCCTGTATGCCTGGGAATACGGCGGAATCCAGCAGTTGGGACATCTTCTTGATCTCTCCCTTCGGTGTCTTCTTGCCCCAGGGATTCTCGAAATCCTTACCTAACAGGATGATGCCGCCACGCGGACCGCGCAAGGTCTTGTGGGTTGTGGAAGTTACAATATGGGCATATTCCAGCGGGTTATTCAGTAGTCCGGCTGCGATCAGTCCGGCAGGGTGAGCCATATCGATCATCAGAAGGGCACCGACCTTGTCGGCTATTTCACGCATCCGTTTGTAGTCCCACTCACGGGAATAAGCGGAACCGCCACCTACGATCAATTTCGGTTTTTCTCGTAAAGCGACTTCTTCCATCTGGTCGTAGTCTACACGACCGGTGTCTTCTTTTACATTATATTCTGTAGCGTGGTATAAAATACCAGAACTGTTTACAGGAGAACCGTGAGAAAGGTGGCCACCGTGTGCCAGGTTTAGGCCTAAGAATGTATCGCCGGGATTCAGGACTGCCAGAAATACGGCTGCGTTAGCCTGTGCTCCTGAATGCGGTTGTACGTTGGCCCACTCTGCATTGAAAATCTGTTTCAACCGTTCGATGGCGATAGTTTCGCTCTGGTCTACTACTTCGCAACCTCCATAATAGCGCTTACCGGGATATCCTTCTGCGTATTTGTTGGTCAGACAGCTACCCATGGCTTGCATCACCTGGTCGCTGACAAAGTTTTCGGAAGCAATCAGTTCAATACCTTTCAGTTGGCGCTGATGTTCCTTCTCAATGATGTCGAAAATGATATTGTCTCTTTTCATTACATGTAAAATTGGTTATTGCAATGAGTCCCCTTCTTCTTTTGGGGGGATCGTTGGCAAATTTACGATAAAAAATCTATAGCAGGGATAAATAATATCGAAATATCCTTATAACTTCACCACATTTCCTTCTTTACTGCTTTTCCAGGCTGCCTCGATCAGGCGGATGACAAGCAATACGTCGGCGGCATCCGTCAAGAGCGGTTCTCCGTGGCGGAGATGACGGTAGATGTTGTCGTAAAATCCTGCATAATTTCCGGCAAGACTGGGATATTTGTAATGGACGACGTTGCCGTCTTTCTCTGTGTGAAGAAGTCCCCAGGTACTTTCGTCTTCAACTCCCCAGTAGGGAGTACCGGGCATTTGTCCGTCATTCAGATCCGCTTCCTGACGGTCCAGGCCGTATTTGACGAATGAGCCTTCCGTACCGTGTAAGATGAAACGGGGTTCTGGTTCGCACATCAGATAGCTGGATTTCAGGGTGACTTTGACACGTGGCGCCTTAGACGGACGAAGTAGATGGATCACGAAATAATCATCTACCATGCCGCCTGTACGAATGGTGTCGATATCGGCGAAAACCGCATCTGGCACACCTAACAATTGAACAGCTTGGTCGATTATATGAGCCCCTAGGTTATAGGTCAAGCCGCCGCCCAACTCTCCGGTTTCCTTCCATGTTCCCGGTTTTATAAAGTTGCGATAGCGAGGGAAAGTTGACTCGAACTCAACAAGACGTCCCAACAGCCCTTTATTCAGTATTTCCCGAACTGTAAGGAAATCCGAATCCCAACGCCTGTTCTGATATACGCTTATAGCCAGGCCTTTGGACCGAGCGAGGTCGACTAATTCCTGTCCTTGCTCTGCTGTTGCCGTGAAAGGTTTTTCGACAATCACATTTTTTCCTGCCTCCAGTGCTTTCCGTGTATACTCGTAATGCGTACTGTCTGGCGTATTGATAACGACCAGTTCCAGCTCATCCAAAGCAACGAGCTCTTCAAAACTGCGCACAATACGGGCTGAAGGATAACGCTCTTTCGACAGATTCTTATTGCGCTCCGTGATTGCTGTCAGGCAGAAAGCTGGGTTTGTACTGATAAATGGGGCGTGGAATATTTGTCCAGACATGCCGAAGGCTGCCAATCCTGTTTTTATCTTTTCCATTTTTATGAAAGTTTATTTTTGCGAAGATATGAATTTATCGATTACGATGGCTTACGATTTTTACAGAAAACAAATAGCGAGTTATGTTTCTAATGCCTTCGGGACATAACACGCAACCTTGGAAATTTCGCATTGCTGATAATGCTATTATGATTGAAGATATTTTATTCTACCAAATAGAGAAACGGCAGACAAATCGTAGCTACAGAATACGTTTAAAGAATGTATTGACGTAAGGTGAACTCTCACGTTTTTATTGAAAGCTGCCGAGATTGGGATTTCTTATGCATTTCTGAATCAGCCATGTGAGATTACGACGTTAGCTTCTGCCTTACAAGATAGGTTGCCGATCAATAGGGAATTCCCAGTCTTGATACTCAGAATAGGTTATGCAAAGCCAGTTCCTTATTCTTCCCGTAAGAAAATTGAGACATTGCTAATTTGATATTTCTACTCAGAGTGACAGCAGAATAATTGAAGTGAAAAAATATCAGCAGTTTGTGAACAATGTAAAAAACAAGACTGTTTATTTGAGGTATATGAAGAATATAAATTCAAATAATCTAAAAAACATGAAAAGTATGATGTCGTACACGGACGCTGAAAACGGGAAGGTTGCCTTAATGCAGGAAATATTGGGGGTGAAAGACATACAAGATATCGACTTGCTCTATGAATTGCATCTGTCTCTTATACACATCTGACGCTGCCGACGACTC
>OLIV01001804.1_pt1 | contig 9625 bp, 7 predicted proteins | sample 1601411 | NCBI WGS metagenome assembly OLIV01 (sample SAMN03922450, study PRJEB24848) | human gut metagenome | isolation source: stool sample | host: Homo sapiens | place: Germany | collected 2009-11 | reverse complement strand
CGCCATTTATGATCCCTGCGCTCCTGGCTCCCGTCTGGGAGTGACCTTGGAAAACTTCCCGGAGCATCTGGCCGGAGAGCTTTCCGGCCTCCATTTCCATACCCTCTGCGAGCAGAACGCCGACGATCTGGAGACGAACCTGGCAGCGGTGGAGGAAAAGTTCGGGAAATACCTGGAACTCCCCAACATTGAATGGCTCAATATGGGCGGCGGCCACCACATCACCCGGCCGGACTACGATATCGCCCGTCTGGAGCGGTGCATCCTCCATATAAAGGAGACCTACGGCGTACAGGTATACCTGGAGCCGGGGGAGGCCATTGCCTTAAATGCGGGCTGTCTGGTGACCGAGGTTATGGACATTGTGGAGAACGGGATCTCCACTCTGGTGCTGGACGCTTCGGCGGCCTGTCATATGCCGGATGTGCTGGAAATGCCCTACCGGCCGCCCCTTAAGGATTCCGGGAAGCCGGGAGAGAAGGCGTATACCTACCGCCTGTCCTCCTGTACCTGCCTGGCCGGGGACGTGATCGGGGATTATTCCTTTGACCATGAGATCCATGTGGGAGATAAGCTGTATTTTGAGGATATGGCCATTTATTCCATGGTGAAGAACAATACCTTCAACGGCATGGCCCTGCCGGCCATTGCTGTGATGGAGGAGGACGGAAACTGTAAGGTGATCCGGGAATTCGGATACGAAGACTTTAAAGGGCGGCTGGCGTAAATGCGGCCGCCTTTTTAAAACAGGAGAGTACAGAAAATTATGAAGAAATTAATGGGAATACCGGGAGAAGAGGGATATTCCATGCCCGGAGAATTTGAACCCCACAGAGGCTGCATCATGATCTGGCCCAAACGTCCCGGAAGCTGGAATTACGGAGCGGTAAAGGCCAGGGAGGCGTTTAAGAACGTGGCCCATGCCATTGCAGAGAGCGAGGACGTATATATGCTGGCAGAGCCGGACGTGGCTGAGGCATGTTGCCTTGTGCTGTTAGCTTCGGATAATATGATGTTGCAGTGCATTCAGGGCTACGGCCGGCGTGGCCCCGGATGCTGTTGTTATGTCTAGATGAAGAGGTTGACGCCTGCTTCTTCAGCCTTCTGCATGTAAGAGGCTACGCCGCCCACGGTTACGCCGTCGAGCAGTTCCTCCTTCTTTATGCCCATCATGTCCATTGTCATCTGGCATGCTATAAATTCGACGCCGTTGTCCATTGCCTGACGGATGAGCGACTCGAGCGAGTCGATGTTCTTCTTTTTCATTATGCCGCGAATCATCTTGCTGCCCATGCCCATCATGTTCATCTTTGACAGGGCAAGACTGTCGCTGCTCTTGGGGAGCATGTGGGCAAACATCTTCTCGGTGAGAGTCTTCTTTACGGCCGGGCCGTGCTTCTTCTTTATGACGTTGAGGCCCCAGAAGGTGAAGAAGATAGACACTTTGCTGCCTGTGGCGGCTGCGCCGTTGGCAAGGATGAATGTGGCTATGGCGCGGTCGAGGTTATCGCTGAAGCATATAAGGGTCTTGTTCTTGCCGGCAGGAGCGCATGCGGCGGCAGGCTTGTCGTCAGACTGCTGCTTCCTGATGAGGACGGTGTGACAGCCGTCGGTGCACGAAGCCGAAAGGAAGGCGTTGCCCGTTGACTTACACCACGCCTTTGCGTCTGACGGGAAACCGGGGTCGGTGGCCTTTACCTCTATAGTCTCGCCGGGCTGCATGTCGTCGGTGGCCTGTTTCAGTTTAAGTATCGGACCGGGGCACTGCAGTCCGCAGGCATCAATGGTAAGCGTTGCACGGCTGTCGCTGCATTGACTGCCCGGATTGCAACTGCACGAACAAGAAGAGTCGTCGCTGTCATCGTTGCCGTCGGCACACTGAAGGTCTTGTGTGGCCAGCTGATAAGTCTTGTAGCCGCCCGAAAGATTGCGCACGTCGTAGCCGTTGGCCATAAGTATGCGTGCGGCGATGTAGCCTCTGAGACCTACGGCGCAGAATGTTACTACGGGCTTACTCTTGTCTATCTCGCCCATGCGCTCGCGGATGTCGTCTACGGGAATGTTGACGGCCCCGCTGATTGTGCCGAGGCTGAATTCGGAAGGTGTACGGGTGTCGATAATCTGAACCTTGCTGCGGTCGAGACCGTCGATGTCGCGCCAGTAGATAACAGGCATCTTGCCGGATATGATGTTGGCGGCGGTGTAGCCTGCAATGGCTATCGGATCTTTGGCTGACGAGAATGGAGGAGCATAAGCCTGCTCAAGGCGGATAAGGTCGTAGATGGTGCCATTGTGTTTGATGATTATGGCCAGCTGGTCGATGCGCTTGTCTACGCCTTCGTGTCCTACGCACTGCGCGCCGTAGAGCGTGCCGTCTTCAGGATTGAAGGTGAGCTTGGTGGTGATGAAGAACGCACCGGGATAATATTCGGCATGAGACATGCTTGTCGTAGTGCTGCTCTGATATTTGATGCCGAGCTGTTTCAGGCGCTTTGCGGGAAGGCCCGTAGAACCTACAACTACATCAAATACCTTAGCTATCGACGTACCGATGGCTCCTTCATATTCGGTTGTGTTGCCAAACACCATGTTGTCGGCCACGATGCGTCCCTGACGGTTAGCCGGTCCGGCAAGATAGTTGAGCCACGGCTCGCTGTATTCTGGATGCGGATATTCTATGGCGTCGCCTACGGCATATACTCCCTTGGCCGATGTCTCGAGATATTTGTCAACCTTGATGCCACGTGCGCCAAGCTCTATGCCGGCACTCTTGGCAAGGGCCGTATTGGGGCTTACGCCGATGGAGAGCAGCACGAGGTCGGTTACAATGCTCTTGCCCGACTTGAAGAACACGCGTATGCGTCCGTTGTCCTTCTCGAAGCGCTCAACGGCTGTGTTGAGATGAAGCGAAACACCCTGACTGAGCAGTTCGCGGTGGACATGAGAAGCTATGCTGAAGTCGACCGGTGCCATTACCTGCGGAGCCATCTCGACGATAGACACGCGGGCGCCGGCATGACTGAGATTCTCTGCCATTTCGAGTCCGATGAATCCTCCGCCTACAACAACGGCGCTCTTTACGCTGTGCTGCGTAAGATAGTCTTTTATGCGGAATGTGTCTTCAACGTTACGCAGGGTGAATATGCCCTCGGTGTCGATGCCGGGGAACGGAGGTCTGACGGGTGACGAGCCGGGCGAGAGCAGCAGGCGGTCGTAATGCTCGTCAATGACAGAGCCGTCGGGGCGGCGCAGCGTTACGGTCTTGGCCTTAGTGTCGATGCTTATGGCCTCGGTGTTGACGCGCACGTCGACGTTGAAGCGGCGTCCGAACGACTCGGGTGTCTGCACAAACAGCTTGTTCTTGTCGGCAATGGTGCCGCCGATGTAGTAGGGCAGTCCGCAGTTGGCATATGAAATGTGCGGCCCCTTTTCAACCAATATTATCTCGGCCTTTTCGTCGGCCCTGCGAATGCGTGCGGCTGCGGTGGCTCCACCGGCAACTCCGCCAATGATGATGTGTCTCATGTCAGTGTGCTTGTTTTAATTATTATTGTTTGTTGTTATTTCTTCTTCGGTCATGCTTTCGGCTATCCGGCGCAGCTCTTCGGGCAGCGAAAACTGCGAGCAGTGTATGCGGTCGATAAGTTCGCGGCCCTTCTTTGTGAGGTGGAAACTCATGCAGCGGCTGTCGTGTGGGCACAAGTTGCGCCTTATGTAAGCCTCCTTCTCGAGCGATGCAATCACCTTGGATGCGTTTGAGCGCGAGAGCTGAAGCTCGTCGGCTATCTCGCCCGAAAGCATCTTCTCTTTTTCAGACAGCACGCAGAGCAGCATGGCCTCGTTGAAGTTGAGGCCGAAGACCTTCTGTAGCTGAAGTTCAAACTCGCTTATACAGCGGTATATCTTTCTTATTTTGCAGATGCAGTTGTTGTTCATGTCGATATTATTTTGCCGTTACATATTATGGTGAAAGATTTTTTAATTCTTATATTATTTCCATTGGAAAGCATTGCAAATATAGATATTTGTTTGTTATAAAGATAATTTCCGATAGAAAATAATTTGTTTTGTAACATTTATTTGCTAAATAGCCTGCCTTTTAACATTTTCCAATGGAAAATAAATATGTAATAGACGGATGTGTATATGTCATAATCCATGCGGTGATATTGCCAGTGAGCAGTAGAGTTGGCAATGGTGTTGTGCGTTCAAGTCAGCAGAAGCTGGGCATAAAGATGCTTGAGGCATGCGGATATGTGCATGGACGAAGGTTATGCATGAGGCTGCATGAAGAGGTATAATGGCTATGAAAACGACGCCACGGATGAAAGACCGCAAAACGGATTGTGAAAGGTGCCCTTTTGCATTGTAATATGCCGTCTTTCAGGATGCAAAAGGATACATATAAGAAAAAGGGCAGGAAGAAGAGTTGTGTGATGAGTTGAAAAATCAACTCGTCACACTGTATGTATCTGAAAACAAATGACTTACATACGAATGTGACGAGTTATGAGTTTTTAAATAAAAATTTTATTTGTTTGATTGCCTGCCGGTGCGGTGCGTCTTGTCCGCATCATACCGCAAGGGCATGGCCATTATGCCTTCATGATAATCTGGTTATAGTAAGGATACGGAATCTCTATCTTCTCGACGTCGAAACGCTCCTTGATAGCCCTCAGCAGGTCGCACTTCATGGCAAAGGCGTTGCCCGTGGTAGACGCCCACGCCCATGCATGCAGCGTTATGGCAGAGTCGCCAAGATTGATAACGCGTATGACAACCTGCGGCACATTGTTGGCTTTCTCCTCGTCGGTGCGATGGTCTATGAGCATCGGGTGCTTCATAATCTCGTCTCTCATCACGTCGATGGCATGGCCGAGGTCAGTGGTGTAAGACACGCCGACTTCTATAAAAGAGCACGTGGTGGTTTCGCCATAAGACGAATTGACGATGGTGCTTGAGTTGATCTTGTTGTTTGGAATGAGAATCATGCGGTTTTCAGCGTTCTGTATGACCGTATGGCGGAGCGTAATCTCCTTGACTGTTCCAACGATGACGTTGTCAACCTGGATAAAGTCTCCCACCTTAAACGGACGCGAAAAGATGATGAACAGTCCGCCTACGATGTTAGACAAGGCCTCCTGAGAAGCAAGGCCGACGGCCATGGCCATGATACCGGCACTGGCGAGGATTGAGTTGCTGACCTTCTCCATGCCCGGAATGAGCGACAGAAATGCAGCCACACCTATGATGTATACGGCGGTGGTGATTATCTGGCGGATAAAGCTTATCTTTGTCTCGTCGAAGACAATGCGGCCGCGCTTTCTCTGCGAACGGTTGAACAGATACTTGATGAACGCATTGAGTCTGCGCACGAACACGTAAATTAAGAAACCCTTGATTAAGAACACGACAATCCAGCGGATTGACAGTCCGAAGACTTCCATGTTTAGCATTTCATTGATATTCATGGCGTTATGATTTAGTTTTATTTATAATGATGTGTCATGTCCAGCCTTTGCACATTGCTGCCGGATATGTGGCCCCGACTGCATGTTGAAGCTTGGTATATGCAAAGATAAGAAATAAAAATATAAAAGATGAAATAATATGCATAAAATGTGCTACCTTTATTTACACATTTTATGCAGCACGGCCATTTCGCGTAGCTTTATGTCCTGCAGGTTAGAGGATATTCTGATTTTTTGTCGTATCTTTGTGCTTGCCGGCAGAATGTGATGTAGATGGCTGTCGGCAGAAAAACATTTGAAATGAGAAAACGTATTAATAATGGAAGAAAGCCTGTGGAAGGAAGTCTGTTTGGCGATGACGATTTTGAGCCTTGCATGCCGGCCATAGACCTGAGTAAATACAATTTTGATGAAGTGTTCGGGCGGTTGGCGAAGTCGGACTTCAGGCGGCGCTTCCGGCTGAATGATGAGATGAAGGATTATGTAACGGAGAAGGGACTTGGGCGCATTGGCATGCATGCAGCTGACATAATAAGAAAAAGACTTGCACCGGCCGTTATACCAAACGACGGAAAACAGACACCGATGAAAGGACATCCCGTGTTCGTGGCACAACACGCAACAGGATGCTGCTGCCGGGGCTGCCTGTCAAAATGGCACGGCATTGAGGCGGGGCGTGAACTTACGGCCGCTGAGCAGGAGTATGTAGTGGCTTTGCTGCTGACCTGGATATCCAGACAATTATAACGGCATAAAGACTACACCGGAAGATTTTCTGCGGTGTGCTTTATGCCGTCATTTTCGATATAACGTTCCGCTACGAAACGTTTAAGTGCAGACAGATTGTCTGCATGATGTTATCCCTAAACCTCAAAAAACTTATAAGGCATTAACTATTGTCTTAGTTCTTGTCGCCGGCCCAGTCCTTGGCGTTTATTGCCTCGAGGAGCTTGATGGCGTCTACATACTGAGCTATGCCGTCGGCAACGTTTTTGGCGTCGCGCATGGCAAGTACGACGGTCGAGGGGCGGTTTACAACGTCGCCTCCCGCAAACACACCCTTGCGGCTCGTCATTCCGCATGGAGTCTCGCGTGTTAGCACGTATCCGCTTTCGTCAACCTCAATGCCCTTGGTGGTCGACACAACGCGACTGGCGGGCACGGAGCCGATGGCCATGAGCACCTTGTCGGCCTTTTCTGTGCGGCGCTCACCGTTGTGCTCTATGACTACGCCGTTGAGAATGCCGTCCTTGTCGAGAATCTCCACAATCTTTGACTGCCAGTTAAACTTGACACCCTCTTCGACAGCTTCTTCGTATTCGGAGCGAAGGGCGCTCATCTCGTTCACCGTGCGGTGGTAAACAATCTCGACATCCTTTGCACCCATGCGGATGGCCGTGCGGGCACCGTCCATGGCTGTGTTGCCGCAGCCGATGACAAACACACGGTCGCCTTCTTGTATGGGCACATCTTCGCGTGCAATGTTTCCTTCGTTGTATAGACTCACCTTTCTTAAGAAGTATACAGCCTGACGTACGCCTTTGAGGTTTCGTCCCGGAATATCCGGTTTTTTCGGCTTTACTGTACCAGTGCCCATGAATATGGCGTCGAAGCCACGTTCAAAGAGCTGGTCGATGTTTATGTCGGTTCCAACTGTGGTGTTGCAGTGGAACACCACTCCAAGTTCTTCAATCTTTTTGATTTCGCGTCTTACTATCTCCTTCGGCAGTCGGTATTCAGGGATGCCGAACATGAGAACGCCGCCTGGTTCGGGTTCCATCTCGAATATCTCAACGTTGAAACCTTTGCGTGCCAGGTCGCCGGCAATGGTAAGTCCGGCAGGTCCTGAACCGATTACGGCTATGCGTCCGCGTGTCTTTGGCTGCAGGTTCTCGCGTATCAGGCCCATGCCGCCGTCGAAGTCGGCTATGAATCTTTCCAGCTTGCCAATATGTATCGCCTGTCCTTTCTTGCTCAGTACGCAATGTCCCTCGCACTGCTTCTCGTGCGGGCATACGCGTCCGCATACAGCCGGCAGGTTACTCTTGTCGTTGATTATCTTCATGGCGTTACCGAGATTACCTTTCGAAAGCTCGTGAATCCAGTCGGGAATGTCGTGGCTTATGGGGCATCCTTTCTTGCACTGCGGAACTTTGCAGTGAAGACAGCGCTTGGCCTCGTTTATGGCTTCGAGCATGGTATAGCTCTCGTTTACCTCGTGAAATAACTCTTTTTGTTCTTCCATTTGCTTTAAAGTAGTTTGAGTATTGTAAAATTATTTGCAAAGATAGTGTAATTTTTGACTTAAATAAAAAATAGTGTGACGAAAATGAAAAAAGTCATCATAAAATGTTTTTACAAAATAAAATTTAGTATCTTTGCGTGCAATTTTTTTGGTAAATATTATTTATTTGCGTCTTATATGGTGGTTGTGTAAATCGGCGAAAGACGTATATTTTATATAAAAACAATATTAGACTATGATCTCTGCATTTGACAAAACATTTAAATTAGGTATTCTCTTGTCAGTTATCGACTGGCTTACATTTAATGTAGTATTCTTGTTGTTCACGCTGTTTTCAGGAGCAGATACGAGCGGAGAATTTGTGGCTGATTTGTTAATGGCAAATGTCTCATATGTTGTTGCATTGCAGATTGTTACCATAAGCCTGCATCACAGACAGGCTCAGCCGGCAAAAGTGCTCAGCAATACTTCACGTACATCAGCTATATTCATAGTGCTTTATGCGGCAGTGTTGGGTATCATGGGATTTTCCGTACCGGGGCTTGCTTATTGTATCGAAATATCTCTACTTGTTTTTCTTGTTACAAGTATTGAGCGACTTTTACTTAGAACATACATTAAGCATAAGCGAAGTGTTGGCCGGAACAGAGTTGATACCATAATACTTGGTACAGGACAAATGGAACAGAAAATTGCTGACGTGATGACTAACGTCTGGAACGGATACAACCTTCTGGGATATTTTATCAAAACAGATTCTGACTCAATGACAAACAGCTCTACAGGTGAGGAACTTGCTTATCTGGGAGAGGAGAGCGAACTGCTGCCTTTTATAGAGAATAATCATGTTGACGAGCTCTATATCGGCGTAATGCCGGATAAGCTGAAAGAATATAAGGCTCTGATGAGGCTTTGTGAAAAGCATATGATCAGAACATATTATGTGCCTACCATATCTTACGGAGAATTCCGCAGTGCGAAGGTTATGGAGTTTGGAGACATTTATGTCATGTCGCAGTATAACGAACCGCTGAAGGATATGCGCAACAGGATACAGAAACGTGTATTCGACTTTGTGGTTTCGCTGTTGTTTATATGCACATTGTTCCCGATAATATTGATAATTGTGGCGATAGTGTCAAAGATAACGATGCCCGGACCGTTGTTCTTTAAGCAGAAACGTACCGGATATGACGGAAAGGACTTCGTGTGCTATAAGTTCAGGAGCATGAAGGTAAACAAGGATTCTGATAAAGTACAGGCTGTCAAGGATGACCCGAGAGTGACTAAATGGGGCTTGCTGATGCGTCATACCAACATTGATGAGCTGCCTCAGTTTATCAATGTACTTAAAGGAAACATGAGCATTGTCGGTCCGCGTCCGCATATGCTTGCTCACACCGACTATTATTCTCAACTTATATCAGATTATATGATACGCCATTACGTAAAGCCCGGTATAACAGGATGGGCTCAGACTCATGGTGAGAGGGGAGAGACAAAGACAGTGGATGACATGAAGCGCCGTGTGGAAAAGGATATTTGGTATATTGAGCACTGGAGTTTCTGGCTCGATATTCAGATAATATTAAAAACCGTTTCTGATGCCATTCATGGTGATGAAAAGGCTTATTAAAAGGATAGAAGTGCTGATTGCATTTAGACTATATACAAACGGGGATGTCGCTTTGGGGCGCATCCCCGTTTATTGTTGAAGTATTAGATGTATCTTGATTTTATGATTGATGTGATAAATTCATTTGTCTGTGGAGCAGTGGCGTCCTTCTCGCAGATTTTTCTTGTTTGGAGATGAGGGATAATGCGTTTGGATAAATTATACCTGATTGTTGCTATGACGCTGTGTCCATATTCTTGATTATCATGTTTTATGGTTGTCTTTCTGTGATTG
>OLIV01001801.1_pt1 | contig 9631 bp, 4 predicted proteins | sample 1601411 | NCBI WGS metagenome assembly OLIV01 (sample SAMN03922450, study PRJEB24848) | human gut metagenome | isolation source: stool sample | host: Homo sapiens | place: Germany | collected 2009-11 | reverse complement strand
GCTTGAAGGGTACTACTGCTGTATTGTTTGCTAATACAGCTAATGTACCAGCTAAGTTGTTGAAGGAATATGACAAGGAAGATGTTCCAACATTGAAGGCTGCTTATGCAGAGGAAAGCTTCTACGTTGGCGCAGACAAACTTGCAGAGCTTTCAGCTCTCAAGAGCAAGAACGAAGTTATCGCAGAGATTGTTGCTTTGCTCCAGTCACCTGCAAAGAACGTTGTTTCAGCTCTTCAATCAGGAAGCAACACTATTCATGGTGTGCTTAAGACATTGGGCGAGCGTCCTGAGTAATCAATCACAATGTTATCATTAATTATAGTATAAACAAAAATAAAATTTAGAATAAAATGGCAGATATCAAAGCTATTGCAGAAGAGTTAGTAAATCTTACTGTTAAGGAAGTTAATGAGTTGGCAACAGTCCTCAAGGACGAGTATGGTATTGAGCCTGCTGCTGCAGCTGTAGCTGTAGCTGCTGGTCCTGCTGCTGGTGGTGCAGCTGCAGCTGAGGAGAAGTCTACATTCGACGTAGTCCTCGCTGAGGTTGGTGGCGCTAAGCTCCAGGTTGTAAAGGCTGTTAAGGAGGCTTGTGGTCTCGGTTTGAAAGAGGCTAAGGATCTCGTAGACGGTGCTCCTTCTACAATCAAGGAAGGTGTAGCTAAGGACGAGGCTGAGAACCTTAAGAAGGCTATCGAAGAGGCCGGTGCTAAGGTAGAGCTCAAGTAATTAGAGTAATACATTTTTTATATAAATGGTTAGGATTCTCCAAGTAGGTGAGTCCTAACCTTTTTGTGTCTTTTATTATATTATTAATAAAACCCATTTAATAACTTCTAATGGCTACAAAAATTGTTGATAACAGAGTAAATTTTGCCAGCGTGCATAATCCGTATCCATATCCGGATTTCCTCGATGTGCAGTTAAAGTCTTTCAAGGACTTCTTACAGTTGGATACTCCGCCTGAGGAACGCAAGAATGACGGTTTGTATAAGGTGTTCTCTGAGAACTTCCCTATTACCGATACACGTAACAATTTCGTTCTTGAGTTCTTGGATTACTATATCGACCCTCCTCGCTATTCTATTGATGAGTGTTTGGAGCGTGGTCTTACATATAGTGTACCTTTGAAGGCTAAGATGAAACTGTATTGTACTGATCCTGATCATGAGGATTTCGGTACATTTATTCAGGATGTGTTCCTTGGTACTATCCCATATATGACCGATAATGGTACTTTCGTGATTAATGGTGCTGAGCGTGTTGTTGTTTCTCAGCTTCATCGCTCTCCTGGTGTGTTCTTTAGCCAGGGTGTTCATGCAAATGGTACCATGCTTTATTCTGCTCGTATCATTCCTTTCAAGGGAAGCTGGATTGAATTTGCAACTGACATTAACAATGTAATGTATGCATATATCGATCGTAAGAAGAAGTTGCCTGTAACCACATTGCTGCGTGCTATTGGTTACGAACAGGATAAGGATATTCTTCAGATTTTTGATCTCGCCGAGGAGGTGAAGGTTAACAAGAAGAATATGAAGGCTGCTATTGGTCGTAAGCTTGCTGCTCGTGTTTTGAAGAGTTGGAATGAGGACTTCGTTGATGAGGATACTGGTGAAGTAGTATCTATCGAGCGTAATGAAGTAATCATGGAGCGTGAGACTGAACTTACTGCTGATAATATTGAGGAGATTGTTGAGAGTGGAGCGCAGACTGTTCTGCTTCATAAGGATGAGGAAGCTGCCAACAAGTTTACTATTATCTTCAATACTTTGGCAAAGGATCCAAGTAACTCTGAGAAGGAAGCTGTTAACTATATCTATCGTCAGTTGCGTAATGCTGATCCTGCAGATGACGCAAGTGCACGTGAGGTTTTCCAAAACCTGTTCTTCTCTGATAAGCGTTATGATCTGGGTGAGGTAGGTCGTTATCGTATCAATAAGAAATTGAATCTTGATACTGACATTGATGTTCGTGTCTTGACTAAGGAAGATATTATTGAGATCATTAAATATCTTATTCAGCTGATCAACTCTAGTGCAACAGTTGACGATATCGACCACTTGTCTAATCGTCGTGTTCGTACTGTAGGTGAGCAGTTGGCTAACCAGTTCTCTATTGGTTTGGCACGTATGACCCGTACTATCCGTGAACGTATGAATGTTCGCGACAATGAGGTGTTTACTCCAACAGATTTGATTAATGCTAAGACAATCTCTAGTGTTATCAATTCTTTCTTTGGAACTAATCCATTGTCACAGTTCATGGACCAGACTAACCCTCTGGCTGAGGTAACTCATAAGCGCCGTCTTTCTGCCTTAGGTCCTGGTGGTTTGTCTCGTGAGCGTGCCGGTTTCGAGGTTCGTGACGTACATTATACACACTATGGTCGTCTTTGCCCTATTGAGAGTCCTGAAGGTCCAAACATCGGTTTGATTTCTTCTCTCTGTATGTATGCAAAGATTAATGATCTTGGTTTTATTGTTACTCCTTACCGTAAGGTGAATGATAGCAAGGTCGATATGGCTAATGAGGATGTTGTATACTTGACTGCTGAGGATGAAGAGTCTAAGATTATCGGTCAGGGTAATGCGCCTTTGACTGTTGATGGTTCTTTCATTCGTGATGTAGTAAAGTGTCGTCAGGATGCTGATTATCCTGTTGTAGGTCCGGATCAAGTTGATTATGTTGACGTCTCTCCACAGCAGATTGCTTCTGTATCCGCAGGTTTGATTCCATTCTTGGAGCATGATGATGGTCACCGTGCGTTGATGGGATGTAACATGATGCGTCAGGCTGTACCATTGCTTCATAATGATGCACCAATAGTTGGTACTGGTCTTGAGAAGCAAGTTTGTGAGGATTCACGTACTATGGTTACTGCAGAAGGTGAGGGTGTTATCGAATATGTTGATGCTACAACTATCCGTATCCTTTACGATCGCACAGAAGACGATGAGTTTGTAAGCTTCGAACCAGCTTTGAAGGAGTATCGTATTCCTAAGTTCCGTCGTACCAATCAGAATATGACCATCGACTTGCGTCCTATCTGTAATAAGGGACAACGTGTAAAGAAGGGTGATATCCTGACTGAGGGTTATGCGACAGAAAACGGTGAGCTGGCTTTGGGCCGTAACTTGCTTGTAGCTTATATTCCTTGGAAGGGTTACAACTATGAGGATGCTGTCGTTATTTCTGAACGTATGGTTCGTGATGACGTATTGACATCTGTACATGTTGACGAATACTCTCTTGATGTCCGTGAAACTAAGCGTGGAGTAGAGGAATTCACATCTGATATCCCTAATGTCAGCGAGGAAGCTACAAAGGATCTTGATGATAATGGTATCGTGCGTGTTGGTGCAAGAATTGAACCAGGTGATATCATGATTGGTAAGATTTCGCCTAAGGGTGAAAGTGATCCTTCACCAGAAGAGAAGTTGCTTCGCGCTATCTTTGGTGATAAGGCTGGTGATGTGAAGGATTCTTCATTGAAGGCAAATCCATCATTGAGTGGTGTTGTTATTGATAAGAAGTTGTTCTCTCGTGCTATCAAGACCCGTGAGTCAAAGAAGCAGGATAAGATTATTCTTGCTAAGATTGATGAGGAGTATGAGGCAAAGGGTGATGACCTGAAGGATATCCTCGTAGACAAGTTGCTTACACTTACAGAAGGTATGACTTCTGAGGGTGTTAAGGATTATACAGGTGCTGAGATTATCACTAAGGGCAGTACCTTTACTGCTACAGCCTTGAAGAATTTGGAGTATGATGGTGTTCAGTCTAATAAGTGGACTAAGGATGAGCATACCAATGGCTTGATTCAGAGACTTATTATGAACTATATCCGCAAGTATAAGCAACTTGATGCTGAATTAAAGCGTCGTAAGTTTGCTATCACTATTGGTGATGAACTTCCATCAGGTATTCTTCAGATGGCTAAGGTATATATTGCTAAGAAGCGTAAGATCCAGGTTGGTGATAAACTTGCCGGTCGTCATGGTAATAAGGGTATTGTGTCTAAGGTAGTTCGTTTGGAGGATATGCCATTTATGGCTGACGGTCGTCCTGTTGATATGGTATTGAATCCATTGGGTGTGCCTTCACGTATGAACCTTGGTCAGATTTTCGAGTGTATCTTGGGTGCTGCAGGTAAAAAGTTGGGTGTAAAGTTTGCTACTCCTATCTTTGATGGTGCTAAATTGGATGATCTCTCTGAATGGACAGATAAGGCAGGCTTGCCACGTTTCTGCTCAACTTACCTTTATGATGGTGAGACTGGAGAGCAGTTTGACCAGCCAGCTACTGTTGGTATGACTTACTTCTTGAAGTTAGGTCATATGGTTGAGGATAAGATGCACGCTCGTTCTATCGGTCCATACTCTTTGATTACACAACAGCCACTTGGTGGTAAAGCACAGTTTGGTGGTCAGCGATTCGGAGAGATGGAGGTCTGGGCTATCGAGGCATTCGGTGCAAGCCACGTTTTGCAGGAGATCCTGACAGTTAAGTCAGATGATGTTGTAGGACGTAGCAAGGCATACGAAGCAATCGTAAAGGGCGATCCAATGCCAACTCCTGGTATTCCTGAGTCACTTAACGTATTGCTCCATGAGCTTCGTGGCCTTGGTTTGAGCATCAAACTTGATTAATTTTGAGAACCCCTAATTTATATATAGAAACATGGCTTTCAAAAAAGATACAAAGGTAAAGAATAATTTTACGAAGATTACCATCGGTCTCGCTTCGCCAGAGGAGATCTTGGAAAATTCGTATGGTGAGGTTACTAAACCGGAAACCATTAATTATCGTACATATAAGCCGGAGCGTGATGGCTTGTTCTGCGAGCGTATTTTTGGTCCTACTAAGGACTATGAATGCGCCTGCGGCAAGTACAAGCGTATCCGTTATAAGGGAATTGTCTGCGACCGATGCGGTGTAGAGGTTACAGAGAAGAAAGTTCGTCGTGAACGCTCTGGTCACATTGAGCTTGTCGTACCTGTTGCTCATATTTGGTATTTCCGTTCTCTTCCAAATAAGATTGGTTACCTTTTGGGTATGCCGACCAAGAAACTTGATGCTGTCATTTACTACGAGAAGTATGTAGTTATCCAGCCTGGTATTCTTGAGGGAAAGACTGATGCTGATGGTCTTGAATTGAACGGTTCTCACAAACTTGATCTCTTGTCAGAAGATGAATATATGGCTCTTCTTGACCAGTATGATCCTAATGGTGACAATGAACTTTTGGATGATACGGACCCAAATAAGTTTATAGCAAAAATGGGTGCTGAAGCAATTTATCAGTTGCTCCAGAATGTAGACCTTGACTCTTTGTCATACGAACTCCGCGATCGCGCAAATAACGATTCAAGTCAGCAGCGTAAAACTGAGGCTCTGAAGCGTCTGCAAGTTGTAGAAGGTTTCCGTGCTAGTAAAGGTATTAACAAGCCAGAATGGATGATCATGAAGATTATTCCTGTTACTCCACCTGAGCTTCGTCCGTTGGTACCATTGGATGGTGGTCGTTTTGCAACATCAGACTTGAATGACCTCTATCGTCGTGTGATTATCCGTAACAACCGTTTGAAGAGATTGGTTGAAATCAAGGCTCCTGAGGTTATTCTCCGTAACGAGAAACGTATGTTGCAGGAGGCTGTTGACAGCTTGTTCGACAACTCACGCAAGAGTTCTGCTGTAAAGAGTGAGAGCAATCGTCCTTTGAAGTCACTCTCTGACTCTTTAAAGGGTAAGCAGGGTCGTTTCCGTCAGAACTTGCTGGGTAAGCGTGTTGACTATTCTGCCCGTTCTGTAATCGTTGTAGGTCCAGAGTTGAAGATGGGTGAGTGTGGTCTTCCAAAACTGATGGCTGCAGAGCTTTACAAACCATTTATCATCCGTAAGTTGATTGAGCGTGGTATCGTTAAGACTGTTAAGAGTGCCAAGAAGATTGTTGATCGTCGCGAGCCAGTTATCTGGGATATTCTTGAGAATGTAATGAAGGGTCATCCGGTTATGTTGAACCGTGCCCCTACGCTTCACCGACTCGGTATCCAGGCATTCCAGCCTAAGATGATTGAAGGTAAGGCTATTCAGTTGCATCCATTGGCATGTACAGCGTTCAACGCCGACTTCGATGGTGACCAGATGGCTGTTCACCTTCCATTGAGTAATGAGGCTGTTTTGGAGGCTCAAATCCTGATGCTTCAGAGTCATAACATTCTCAACCCAGCTAATGGTGCGCCTATCACCGTTCCTTCTCAGGATATGGTGCTTGGTCTTTACTATATTACTAAGATTCGTCCAGGTGCAAAGGGTGAGGGCTTGACATTCTATGGTCCTGAAGAGGCATTGATTGCTCGTAACGAGGGCCGATGTGATCTTCATGCTTTGATTAAGGTTGTAGTTGACGACTTGGTTGATGGTACAATCCAGAAACGAATGGTAGAAACTTCTGTTGGACGTGTCATCGTTAATGGTATCATTCCTGATGAAGTTGGCTTCTTCAATGATGTGATTTCCAAGAAAACCCTCCGTGGTTTGATTTCTAATGTTATCAAGGCTGTTGGTATGGCTAAGGCTTGTGAATTCCTTGATGGAATCAAGAACTTAGGTTATCGTATGGCTTATGTCGCAGGATTGTCATTCAACCTTGGTGATATTATTATTCCACCAGAGAAGGAAGCTATTGTTGAGCGCGGTCGCAAGGAGGTTGAGGAAATTACCAATAACTATAATATGGGTTTCATCACCAACAAGGAACGATACAACCAGGTTATTGATGCGTGGACTCACGTAAATACAGATTTGGGTAATATCTTGATGAAGGAGATGACCGAAGCTGACCAGGGATTCAACGCCGTATACATGATGCTTGATTCCGGAGCCCGTGGTTCTAAGGATCAGATTAAGCAGTTGTCTGGTATGCGTGGTTTGATGGCTAAACCTCAGAAGGCTGGTGCAGAGGGCGCGCAGATCATTGAGAACCCTATCCTTTCTAACTTTAAGGAGGGTATGTCTGTATTGGAGTACTTTATCGCTTCTCACGGTGCCCGTAAGGGTCTTGCTGATACCGCTATGAAGACTGCCGATGCTGGTTATTTGACTCGTCGTCTTGTAGACGTTTCTCACGATGTTATTATCACCGAAGAGGATTGTGGTACATTGCGTGGCTTGGTTTGTACAGCTTTAAAGAATGGTGATGAGATTATTTCATCTCTTTATGAGCGTATTTTGGGTCGTGTTTCTGTGCATGATGTTATTCATCCAACAACTGGTGAACTGATTGTCAAATCTGGTGAAGAAATCACCGAGGCTAAGGCAAAGGCTATTGATGAATCTCCTATCGAGAGTGTTGAAATTCGTTCAGTTCTCACCTGTGAGAGCAAAAAGGGTGTCTGCATGAAGTGCTATGGCCGTAACTTGGCAACAGCCCGTATGGTACAGTTGGGTGAAGCCGTTGGTGTCATCGCTGCTCAAGCTATTGGTGAGCCTGGTACACAGTTGACTCTCCGTACATTCCACGCCGGTGGTACTGCTGCAAATATTGCAGCTAACGCCAGTATCGTTGCTAAAAATAATGCACGTCTTGAATTTGAAGAGTTGCGTACAGTAGATATCGTTGACGAGATGGGTGAATCTGCAAAAGTGGTAGTAGGTCGTTTGGCCGAAGTACGTTTTGTGGATGTGAATACCGGTATCGTTCTTTCTACTCATAACGTACCTTATGGTTCAACACTGTATGTAAGCGACGGCGACTTGGTAGAAAAAGGCAAACTGATTGCTAAGTGGGACCCGTTCAATGCTGTTATTATCACAGAAGCAACCGGTAAGATCGAATTTGAGGGCGTGATTGAAAACGTTACTTATAAGGTTGAATCGGATGAAGCAACAGGTCTTCGTGAAATTATTATTATTGAATCCAAGGATAAAACCAAAGTTCCTACCGCTCATATCTTAACAGAGGACGGTGATTTGATCCGTACTTATAACTTACCGGTAGGTGGTCACGTTATCATCGAGAACGGTCAGAAGGTAAAAGCCGGTGAAGTAATCGTGAAGATTCCGCGTGCCGTAGGTAAGGCGGGTGATATCACGGGTGGTCTTCCTCGTGTTACTGAATTGTTTGAAGCTCGTAACCCGTCAAATCCGGCTGTCGTTTCTGAAATCGACGGTGAGGTGACAATGGGTAAGATCAAACGTGGTAACCGTGAAATCATCGTAACTTCCAAGACGGGTGAGGTTAAGAAGTATCTGGTTGCACTGTCTAAGCAGATTCTGGTACAGGAAAATGACTATGTACGTGCTGGTACTCCGTTGTCTGACGGTGCTACTACTCCGGCAGATATCTTGGCAATCAAGGGTCCTACAGCTGTACAGGAATATATCGTGAATGAAGTTCAGGATGTATACCGCTTGCAGGGTGTGAAGATCAATGATAAGCACTTTGAGATTATCGTTCGTCAGATGATGCGCAAAGTACAAATTGATGAACCGGGAGATACTCGCTTCCTCGAACAGCAAGTCGTAGACAAACTGGAATTCATGGAAGAAAATGATCGTATCTGGGGCAAGAAAGTCGTAGTAGATGCTGGTGATTCTCAAAATATGCAAGCTGGACAGATTGTAACTGCCCGCAAGTTGCGTGATGAGAATAGTATGTTGAAACGTCGTGACTTGAAACCGGTTGAGGTTCGTGATGCTGTTGCTGCTACCTCTACTCAGATTCTTCAAGGTATCACGCGTGCTGCTTTGCAAACATCAAGCTTTATGTCGGCTGCTTCCTTCCAGGAAACGACGAAAGTATTGAATGAAGCTGCTATCAACGGTAAGATCGATAAGCTTGAAGGTATGAAGGAAAATGTGATCTGTGGTCACTTGATTCCTGCCGGTACCGGACAGCGCGAGTTCGAAAAGCTCATCGTTGGATCAAAAGAAGAGTATGACCGTATCTTGGCTAACAAGAAAACAGTACTTGACTACAATGAAGTAGAATAAATACAATTCAATTGACTATATGAAAAGGAGCAGTTGCCTAATTGGGCAATTGCTCCTTTTTTTATTTCTTTTTTACTCGCGTGTATTACCATTAGTTTCAGGAAAAATGTGTTATTTTGCAGGATAACTTTTTAATCATATTAAATATGGAAGAACAAAATAACAACGGACAATTACAGATTGAATTGAGAGAAGAGGTTGCACAGGGAACTTATGCAAATCTTGCTATTATTACTCATTCGAGTTCTGAATTCATCCTTGACTTCGTGCGCGTAATGCCGGGCATACCGAAGGCTGGTGTGCAATCTCGTATTATTGTGGCTCCGGAGCACGCAAAACGTCTGCTGCGGGCATTAGAAGATAATATAGCAAAGTATGAGCGCGTATTCGGTCCGATTCGTACTTCGGATGAACCCCCTATTTCTCCTTTGACGGGTGTAAAAGGCGAAGCGTGAGGATGATATAAAAACATTAAAAAAGAAAAAAAAGTTGTAGCGCATTGAATATTCAAATATTATTCGTATTTTTGCAGCCCAAAATGTATAGTTACGAAATTAATATAACAATAATATAAATCAAAAAACAATTAAAATGCCTACAATTCAGCAATTAGTAAGAAAAGGACGCGAAGTG
>OLIV01001796.1_pt1 | contig 9668 bp, 7 predicted proteins | sample 1601411 | NCBI WGS metagenome assembly OLIV01 (sample SAMN03922450, study PRJEB24848) | human gut metagenome | isolation source: stool sample | host: Homo sapiens | place: Germany | collected 2009-11 | reverse complement strand
ATCACACTGGTGGCAGGACTTGCCCTTGGTGTAGTCCAGGATATTACGGCAGATCCTATTGCAAAGCAGGAAGCACAGGCGAAACAGGATGCGTATAAGGCAGTATTTGCAGATGCGGACAGCTTTGAGACAGTGGATGTGGATGCGGATGCCATGCAGTCTTATCTGGATGAGAACGGATATGCAGCACAGTCCATAGATGAGACTATGCTTGCCAAGGATGCTTCAGGCAATGAACTGGGATATGCATTTACAGTAACCACTTCCGAGGGTTACGGCGGAGATATCCAGTTTGCAATGGGTATCCAGGATGACGGCACCTTAAATGGAATTTCCATTCTTTCCATCGGTGAGACCGCAGGTCTTGGTATGAGAGCAAACACAGATGCATTTAAGGATCAGTTCAAAGATAAGAACGTAGACAAATTTGAATATACAAAGACCGGTGCCACAGCGGATGATCAGATTGATGCGTTAAGTGGTGCCACTATTACAACGAATGCCATGACAAACGGTGTTAATGCCGGATTATGTGCATTCCAGTATGAGAAAGGGGGAAATCAGTGATGAAACCAAACACACCTGCTGAACGTTTATATAACGGAATCATCAAAGAAAATCCTACCTTTGTACTGATGCTTGGTATGTGTCCTACACTGGCTATCACCACATCTGCAACCAATGGTATCGGAATGGGACTTACTACAACAGTGATCCTTGCAGCATCCAACTTAATGATCTCTCTTCTGAGAAACTTTATTCCGGACAGAGTGCGTATGCCTGCATTTATCGTAGTTGTTGCTTCCTTTGTAACAGTTGTACAGCTTCTTTTACAGGGATTTATCCCAAGTCTGTATGACTCCCTTGGAATCTATATTCCTCTGATCGTGGTTAACTGTATCATCCTTGGACGTGCAGAAGCATATGCATCCAAGAATAAACCGATTGCCTCTCTGTTTGATGGTATTGGTATGGGTCTTGGATTTACCTTAAGTATCACCTGTATCGGTGCAGTACGTGAGCTGATCGGCGCAGGTTCTCTGTTCGGACATCAGATCCTTCCTCTGGCAGATGCTGCAGCAGGTAAGGCTGGTTATGAACCGATCACAATCTTTATCCTGGCACCCGGAGCATTCTTTGTTCTGGCAGCGCTTTCTGCATTACAGAACAAATTCAAAATCGGTGCAGCCAAACGTGGCATTGATCCAAGTAATCCTGATTGCGGCGGAAGCTGTGCAGCCTGTGGCAATACCATGTGTAAGGGAAAAAGGGGGTAATGGATTATGAAAGAACTTTTGATCATACTTGTAAGCTCAGCGATTGTAAATAACGTAGTCCTCAGCCAGTTCCTTGGCCTCTGTCCTTTCCTTGGTGTTTCCAAGAGTGTTGAGACAGCAGCCGGCATGGGCGGTGCGATCATCTTCGTTATTACACTGTCATCTTTTGTGACAGGTATTATTTACAATGCTATCCTGGTTCCTACGAACCTGACTTATCTGCAGACTATCGTATTCATCCTGCTGATCGCGGCGCTGGTACAGTTTGTAGAGATGTTTCTTAAGAAGACAATGCCTTCCCTGTATCAGGCACTTGGTGTGTATCTTCCACTGATCACAACAAACTGTGCAGTTCTTGGTGTTGCCCTTACAAACGTGCAGAAAGAGTATAATGTTCTTCAGGGAACAGTGAACGGATTTGCAACAGCAGTGGGCTTTACTATTTCCATCGTGCTGATGGCTGGTATCCGTGAGAAAATCGCATACAATGACATTCCAAAATCCTTCCAGGGATTCCCTACAGTTCTGCTGACAGCCGGACTGATGGCAATTGCCTTCTTCGGATTTTCAGGACTGATTTAAGGAGGGGACTGGTATGAATATAGGAGCAATTATCGCGGCAACTGTACTGGTTGCGGCAGTAGGCCTTTTTATCGGTGTTTTCCTTGGCGTTGCCGGTAAGAAGTTTGCTGTGGAAGTGGATGAGAAGGAAGTTGCTGTTCGTGAGGCGCTTCCCGGTAATAATTGCGGTGGCTGTGGTTATCCCGGCTGTGATGGTCTGGCAGCAGCGATCGCCAAAGGTGAGGCACCTGTAAACGGATGTCCGGTAGGCGGTGAGCCTGTCGGGAAAGTGATCGCAGCGATCATGGGACAGGAAGTTGTGGAGACTGCCCGTCAGGTGGCGTATGTGAAGTGTGCGGGTACCTGTGAGAAGACGAAGGATAATTATGAGTATACAGGTGTGGAAGACTGTGAGATGATGGCTTTCATTCCCGGTGGTGGTGCGAAGTCCTGTACTTATGGATGCCTTGGTTTTGGAAGCTGCGTGAAGGCCTGTCCGTTTGGGGCGATTGATGTTGTGAACGGTGTGGCGGTTGTTGATAAGGAGGCTTGTAAGGCCTGCGGTAAGTGTGTTGCCAAGTGTCCGAAGCATCTGATCGAGCTTGTGCCCTATGAGCAGACTACGTTTGTGCAGTGTAGTTCTCATGCGAAAGGTAAGGCTGTTACTTCTGCGTGTGAGGTTGGCTGTATCGGATGTAAGAAGTGTGAGAAGACTTGCCCGAATGGGGCGATTACGGTTGATAATTTCTGTGCGCATATTGATTATAGTAAGTGTACGAATTGTGGGGCTTGTAAAGAGGTTTGTCCGAGACATATTATTCAGTAATGGGAGGAAGAACTGCTGTGTGAAGGCATGGCGGTTCTTTTTTTCGATTAAGGGATGCGAATATATGTTTGCGTTATGGGGTGGGATGTGGTATGATGAATCGGAAGTGATGAATTTGGGACGGAGGATGTATCATGATTGCGTTTGTTCATGGAATGGCTGTGGATATGACTGAGAGCTCGGTGGTTGTTGAGGCCGGGGGGATTGGTTATGAGATATATATGACGGGGGCAGATTTGTCTGAGATTCGTATGGGGGAGGATGTGAAGGTCCATACTTATTTTAGTGTGAGAGAGGATGCCATGAAGCTGTATGGGTTCAGGGCTAAGGATGATCTGCAGATGTTTAAGCTGCTTCTTGGCGTGAATGGTGTGGGGCCGAAGGCTGCGCTGGGGGTTCTGGCGGGGATTACGGCGGATGAATTGAGGTTTGCAATTCTTTCGGATGATGTGAAGACGTTGTCGAAGGCTCCGGGTATCGGGAAGAAGACGGCTCAGAAGCTGATTCTTGAGCTGAAGGATAAGATGAAGCTGGAGGATGCGTTTGAATTGAAGCTGGCTCATGAGCAGGAGAGGGCAGCAGTGGGAGCCGGTGAGGTTTCGGATGGCAGGCAGGAAGCTGTTGAGGCTCTGGTTGCGCTGGGATACAGCAGTGCGGATGCGCTTCGGGCGGTGCGTAAGGTTACGGATGTGCCGCCGGATGATGTGGAAGGTCTTTTGAAGGCTGCACTGAAGAATTTTTAACTGAAGCAGGACTTTACGCTCTGGTAGATTGGATTGCCTGTATTGTTATAGAATTGTTATAGGTTAGGATGGGTAACAGATGGAGAAACGTATTATAACTACGGATGTGACGGAGGAGGATTTTTCTCTGGAGGGGAATCTCCGGCCGCAGACGTTGGATGATTATATTGGTCAGGAGAAGACCAAGAGTACTTTGAAGGTTTATATAGAGGCTGCGAAGCAGAGGCATGATGCGTTGGATCATGTTTTGTTTTATGGTCCTCCGGGGCTTGGTAAGACTACTCTTTCGGGGATTATTGCCAATGAGATGGGGGTTCATATGAAGGTGACTTCCGGGCCGGCTATTGAGAAGCCGGGGGAGATGGCTGCGATCCTTAATAATCTGCAGGAGGGAGATATTCTGTTTGTGGATGAGATCCACCGCCTGAACAGGCAGGTGGAGGAGGTCCTTTATCCTGCTATGGAGGATTATGCTATTGATATTATGATCGGGAAGGGAGCTTCTGCCAGGTCTATACGTCTGGATCTGCCGAAGTTTACACTGGTGGGGGCGACTACCAGGGCAGGACTTCTGTCTGCACCTCTTCGTGACCGTTTTGGTGTGATGCATCATCTGGAGTTTTATACTCATGAGGAGCTTAAGACGATCATTATCCGTTCTGCTCAGGTTCTTGGAGTGGAGATTGATGAGAAGGGTGCGGCTGAGATTGCCAAGAGATCCAGGGGAACTCCGAGGCTTGCCAACCGTCTGCTGAAGAGGGTTCGTGATTTTGCGCAGGTGAAGTATGATGGACGGATTACTTATGATGTGGCGTGTTTTGCGCTGAATCTTCTGGAAGTGGATCAGTATGGTCTGGATAAGATTGACAGAAGGATTCTTCAGACTATGATCGTGAATTTTCAGGGTGGTCCTGTGGGACTGGAGACTCTGGCTGCGGCGATAGGGGAGGATTCCGGTACGCTGGAGGATGTGTATGAGCCTTATCTGCTGCAGAATGGATTCCTGAACCGTACGCCGAGAGGACGTATGGCATCGGCGCTTGCGTATGAGCATCTGGGCTATCAGATGCCGGAGAAAAACTGAAGTTAAGGGTGTAAAAATATAAAAAAGTAAAAGTTTTTTAAAAATTCCTATACATTTCGACTGCTTTCGAGTATAATGAAGTAAATGTCCGGGGTTCCGGGCAGATTGAAGGAAGATACAGGAGGCTCGTACGGATGGCGGTCAAAAATACAGCAAAGGTAATCATAGGTGGTAAGATTATTACGCTGGGAGGCTATGAATCGGAAGAATATTTTCAGAAAGTAGCATCCTATATAAATAAAAAGATGGATGAGTTAAGTGCTATGCCGGGTTACAGCAGACAGCCCATGGAGACCAAGCATACACTTATCAGCCTGAATATTACAGATGACTATTTTAAGGCAAAGAAACAGGCGGAGGTTTTTGAACAGGATTTACAGCAGAAGGATCAGGAGATGTATGATCTGAAGCATGAATTGATTTCAGCCCAGATCAAACTTGAGAATGCTGAGAAAGAGCTTGCAAAGATGAAAGAAGAGAATAATGACCTTCAGATGCAGATTGTTAAGCTCGAGACAGAGATGAAAAACCGAAGAAGGTAAATGAGAAAAGCTGTCACTTTGGCAGCCTTTTTCATTTACGCGAACAACGAGCCAAAGTCCGTACTTGCACAAGACCTTGGCGATTGTCGCGATAACTTGAGAAACTCGCGGAGCGTGTTTCTCATAGATTATGTGAATATAACAATAAAGAGAAGGATAATGACAGAAGAATGAGAAAAGACCGACAGGTGGAGATTCTGGCTCCGGCGGGATCCTTTGCATGTTTTCAGGCAGCAATGAATGCAGGTGCAGATGCCGTTTATGCGGCAGGAGCACGTTTTGGAGCAAGAGCATATGCAAACAATTTTACACAGGATGAGCTGATCGAAGCAATTGAGCGTGCTCATATTTATGGGAAGAAGTTTTATCTTACAGTAAATACATTATTAAAAGATCATGAGATTGCAGAACTGTATGATTATCTGGCACCATTATATGAGAAAGGTTTGGATGCGGTGATCGTTCAGGATACGGGTGTATTCCAATTTATCAGAAGCAATTTTCCGGATCTTGATATCCATGCGAGTACACAGATGACAATTACAGGTGCGGCAGGAGCGAAGTTTTTAGAGAATCAGGGGGCAGCAAGAGTTGTTCCGGCAAGAGAGCTTTCGTTGGAAGAAGTTCGACAGATTCATGAAACAACGGACCTTGAAGTAGAGTGTTTTGTTCATGGAGCACTTTGCTATTGTTACTCTGGACAGTGTCTGATGAGTAGTGTGATCGGCGGCCGAAGTGGAAATCGTGGTCAATGTGCACAGCCATGCAGACTTCCTTATACAGTAGATGGTCAGAAGAAATATTTTCTTAGCCTGAAGGATATCTGTACGTTGGAATTAATTCCGGAACTGGTTGAAGCCGGGATTGACTCATTTAAGATAGAAGGACGCATGAAGAAACCGGAATATGTGGCAGCAGTAACAGCTATGTATCGGAAATATGTGGATTTATATTTGAAAAAAGGGAAAAGTGGTTATGCGGTGAAACCGGAAGACCGCGAAAACCTGATGGATCTTTATAATCGCGGTGATTCAGATACCGGATATTATAAGCAGCATAATGGAAGAGAAATGCTGGCACTGGATCGTCCGAATCATGCTGGAGTAGCAGCAGCCAGATGTCTGTCGCAAAATGGACGTGAGGTCACAGCTCAGGCTTTGACAGATCTGCATGCACATGATGTTCTTGAAATCGGTAGCGGGAAAGATAATTATACACTTGGCAAGAAGGTCACAAAGGGAGAAAAGTTACGTTTTCTTGTGCCGAAGGGTATGCGTTTTAAAGAAGGCTTTGTTTTTAGAAGAATCCGAAATGAAGAACTGATTGAGAGTCTGGATCAGAAATACAGGAAAGAAGACCGGCAGGAGGAGATTTATGGATTTTTGAGCCTTCAGGTTGGATATCCGGCATCTTTTACGGTCTGCTGCAGGGAATTTTCTTATACAGCATATACAGAACATGCAGTTGAACGTGCACAGAAGCGCCCATTGGAGGAAGAGAGAATTCGCACACAGCTTGCGAAGACAGGCGGTACGCTATTTTTCCTGAAAGATCTGGAAATATCTATGGATCAGGATGCATTTCTTCCGATGCAGCAGCTGAATAGTTTAAGAAGAGCAGCACTGGATGGATTGAGAAGAGAGATCGCAACTGCTTTTTACAGGGAATGCAATCCTTCAACGACACAGGTAGAAACATTTAAAGAAGAGACAGGAAATGGAAATCTGAACAGATATTCTGTGTTTATTGAAACAGAGGAACAGTTAGAGGCCGTGTTCAGCTTTTTGAATCAGAAAGAGGAACTTTATGGACAGGGAACTCCAAGGATTGGCCGGATTGCATTAGATTTCCGGTTGTTTGGCACAGGTTTTTCAGACACACATGTCAGAGACAGGATTGATTTTTGGAGAAAAAGCGGAGTTGAATTGTATCTGGTATTTCCACATATTTTCAGAGAGAATGCGCAGGAATGGTTTGGAAGACAATTTGAAAACTTTAATCAATTGCCAATTGACGGCGTTGTTATTCGAAATTTTGAAGCTTTCTTTTTCTTAAAAGAAAGAGGATTTGACAAAAAGATTATATTAGACCATAATTTATATATCTTTAATCAGTATGGCAAAGAATTTTGGAAGCAGCAAAAAGTTGAGGATTTTACAGCTCCGTTGGAGCTTAACAGCAGAGAACTAAGAGAACTTGATATCAGAGACGGTGAACTTCTTGTTTACGGAAGAATTCCGGTTATGGTATCTGCACAGTGTATTGAGAGAACAACTTCAGGCTGTTCTAAGAAACCGGGAGTACGAGTGCTTCAAGACAGAAGAGACGAAAAATTCTTTGCGCGTAACTATTGTGATCTCTGTTATAATGTGATTTATACGGAAAATCCGATCAATCTAAGACAGGAATGGGACAGAGTGAATGAATTGTATCCAAAGATGCGCCGTATCCAGTTTACTCTGGAAGATAAAGAACAGACAGAAACAGTTCTGAATACATTTTTTGTAACAGATGAAAAAACTGTTGCCAGAGGAAAAGAAGATACAGATTTTACAACAGGACATTTCAACAGAGGAATTATTTGAAGCAGGTGAAATATGGCTAATATTATTATTCAGGTATCAAAATACCTTATCATCATCTTGATGGCGGTATATACTTTTTCCTGTTTTTCAATCTTTACGAGAAGTTATGAAGATGAGGAAAACAAAGTATTGATCCGTCAGGATGTACTTCTATTTATGATACAGATCACTGCATTTATTGCAATGTATTTTGCAACGCAGGATCTGAGGATGATGTTCATATATGGTGCACTGGCAGTGATTGTGATGGCAGTCATCTTATTATACAATCTGATCTACCCGAATGTTTCGAGACTGGTTGTCAATAATATGTGTATGTTGATCACAGCGGGAATGATCATGATCGCAAGGCTTTCCGCACAGAGTAAGTCTCCTTATGGAATTGCAATCCGTCAGCTGGTATTTGTTGTTGTTGGTATTGTTTTTGGTCTTATTGTTCCGGTTCTGATCCGGAAGATGACTTTCCTGGAGAACTGGACTTATATCTATGCAGCAGTTGGAGGAGCAGCACTTCTCATCGTTGCATTGTTTGCAGCAACACTTGGAGGAGCAAAGCTGAGTTTCAATATTGGACCTGTGAGTCTGCAGCCTTCTGAGTTTGTTAAGATTCTGTTTGTATTTTTTGTAGCAGCAAGCCTGAATAAATCGACAGAATTTAAGAATGTTGTTGTTACGACTGCGATAGCGGCAGCACATGTTCTGATTCTTGTATTGTCAACAGATCTGGGAGCTGCATTAATCTTCTTTGTTGTGTATCTGATTATGCTATATGTTGCGACAAGACAGCCGTTATATGCAATTGCAGGTGTGGCAGCAGGGTGTGGAGCTGCAGTGATTGGATATCATCTGTTTTCCCACATTAAGGTCAGAGTTGCGGCATGGCAGGATCCGTTTGCAGCTTATAGCGAAGGGGGGTATCAGATTGCCCAGTCGTTGTTTGCGATTGGAAGTGGCGGCTGGTTTGGAACAGGGTTATTCCGTGGTCAGCCGGATACGATTCCAGTTGCAGAGACGGATCTGATCTTCTCTGCAATGACAGAAGAAATGGGACTGATTTTTACACTGTGTCTGATCCTTGTATGCGTCAGCTGTTATGTGATGTTTTTGAATATTGCGATGGAATTGCGTAATTTCTTCTATAAATTAGTAGCACTTGGTCTGGGAACCTGCTATATTTTTCAGGTATTTCTGCAGATCGGAGGAGTGACAAAGTTCATTCCGTTAACCGGAGTAACACTTCCATTCGTCAGTTATGGTGGAAGTTCTCTGTTAAGTACGATGATCATGTTTGGGATTATTCAGGGGCTCTACATTGTCAGAGAAGATGAAGAAGCAGAAGAAGAGCATCAGATTGAGATGCGGCGCGCAAGACAGAGAAACCGCAGCAGGCAGAATGAAAGACGCCGCCAGAGCAGTTCGAATGCAAAATCAGGAAGATCCCGTCAGGATGGACGTGACAGACGAAGAGAATATGATGGAGATAACAGAGACAGAGCAAGACAAAGAGAAAGGGATTTAAGAAATGAATCGGGAAGAACGACCGGTAAGAAAACAACAAAAAACAGACCGAGATTCGAGGATGTCCCGGAACAGCGGCAGCAAAGACAGCGGAGAACGCGTTCGGAACAAAGAGTTCGCTAGAGTCACTTACTTTTTCGTGATTCTCTTTATCGCGTTGATGGGATATCTTGTATATTTTATGGTCGTGCGGGCAAAACTTGTAGTGAACAGTCCATATAATCAAAGACAGGATGCTTATGCAGATACGATTATACGCGGAAGCATTGTTGATAAGAATGGAAATGTGCTTGCACAGACAGTCGTTGGGGATGATGGATCAGAGACGAGAGAGTATCCTTATGGAGAAGTGTTTGCTCATGTGATCGGATACAGTGATTCCAAACTTGGAACTACGGGCCTGGAATCGGTAGAGAATTTTGAGTTGCTGACATCAAATGCATTCTTTCTTGAAAAACTGCAGAATGAATTCAGTGAAAAGAAGAATCGAGGAGATACAGTTGTAACAACATTGGATGCAAATCTGCAGCAG
>OLIV01001792.1_pt1 | contig 9679 bp, 5 predicted proteins | sample 1601411 | NCBI WGS metagenome assembly OLIV01 (sample SAMN03922450, study PRJEB24848) | human gut metagenome | isolation source: stool sample | host: Homo sapiens | place: Germany | collected 2009-11 | reverse complement strand
CCATGCCGCACCGCCCACAAAATGCCTGTCACTGGCTTGATTTTACAATTTTTTCAATTTGCCTGTGTTATGGTAGGGAGAGCAAAATTTACCGCCTAGCCTGTCTGTATAGAAGCTGTCCAGTCTCCACATCCTGTTTGCACACGGAACACAACATCCGGATCGGGAGGTACTTGGCATGAAAAAGAGAATTGTTTCCCTGCTGCTGGCAGCGGCCCTGCTTACAGGCGCAGCATCGGCGGCAGGAGAGGAGGGTGTGGCGGAGCAGCCGGACCTGGACCTCTCCGCCGCCTCGGCGGTATTAATGGAGAAGGAGACGGGCTCTCTGCTCTATGAAAAGGAGTCCCACCAGCAGCTGGAGCCCGCCAGCGTGACCAAGGTGATGACCCTGCTGCTCATTATGGAGGACCTGGACAGTGGGCGGCTGTCCAAAGAGGACCTGGTCACGGTCTCCGCCGCCGCCGCGGGGATGGGCGGTTCCCAGGTCTATTTGAAGGAGGGGGAGCAGCTGTCCGCCGGCGAGCTCATCAAGTGCATCGCGGTGGTTTCAGGCAACGACGCGGCGGTGGCCATGGCGGAGCACCTGGCCGGCAGCGAGGCCGCCTTCGTGGAGCGGATGAACCGGCGGGCCCAGGAGCTGGGCATGAAGGACACAGTCTTTGTCAACTGCACCGGCCTTCCGGCCGCCGGGCACCATAGCTCGGCCTATGACATTGCCCTCATGTCCCGGGAGCTGATCCTGCACCACCCGGACATCCGGACGTATACCACCATCTGGATGGACTCCATCCGGGATGGTGCCTTCGGCCTGACCAATACCAACCGTCTGGTGCGCTTTTATCCCGGAGCCACGGGGCTGAAGACCGGCTCCACGGACTCCGCCCTCTACTGCCTGTCCGCCACTGCGGAGCGGGACGGCATGGAGCTCATCGCTGTGGTGATGAAGGCCCCCAGCTCCGCCCACCGCTTTGACGACGCCAAGGCTCTGCTGGACTACGGCTTTTCCGCCTGGTCTCTGGTCAGCGTCTATCCAGATGCCCCTCTGGCCCCCATTCCGGTGCTGCTGGGGACCGTGGATCAGATCCAGCCCCAGCTGGCCCGTGACTGCCGCCTGCTGGTCCGGAAGGGGCAGGAGGGGGCGGTGACCACCCGCCTGACTCTGGCCCAGGACCTGGAGGCCCCGGTGGAGCCTGGACAGACCGTGGGTGAGCTGGAGGTCTCTGTGGATGGTCAGGTGCGGGATACTGTGCCCATCCTGGCCGCGCAGGGTGCCGGGCGTCTGACTGTGCCCCGGATTTTCACCCGTCTGCTCCGTCAGCTGCTGATGGCTGGGTAAGTCCCCGCCGGGGAGGCGCGGCGTCCCGCGCCCTCCCCGGCAGATTTCCAGTTCCGGCGCGTCCCGCCGCCCGGAATCCTGTAATTAACCTCCTTTTGACTTGACGGTCTCCTGTGCCTGTTGTATAATTTATATAAATATCAGGGGAGGTATTTTTGCAAGGTTGTCATTTTCGATGCACCACACTGTGAAATCCATGGGAATGAGGTGATCTCATTGGTCAAATATAATGGAAAACTGTCTGAATACGACCTGTTTTTGGAGTTGGAGGCGTTTTCCGAGGGCAGAAGCTGCCACGCATGGCGCTGCTTTGGCGCACATCCCTGCCGAAAGGACGGACAGGAGGGCTACCTCTTCCGGGTCTGGGCGCCCAACGCCAGGCAGGTCTGTGTCTTTGGTGATTTTAACGGATGGGACGAAAACGCTGCCCCTCTGGAAAAGTTGGAGGGCGGCATCTGGGAGGGCTTTCTGCCCGGCCTGAAGCGCTATGATACATACAAATACGTCATCCACGCCGCCGACGGAACGGTGACGGCCAAGGCCGATCCATACGCCTTCCATGCTGAGACCCGTCCCGGGAACGCGTCCAAGATCTATGAGCTGGATGAGTATCCCTGGGGGGATGCCGGCTGGCTGGACTACCGGGCCAAAAACCCGCCCTACCGCCGGCCCATGAACATCTACGAATGCCATCTGGGGTCCTGGCGCCGCACCGGCGAGGGTGAGTTTCTCTCCTACCGGGACACCACCCACTATCTGGTGCCCTACGTCAAGGAGATGGGTTACACCCATGTGGAGCTGCTCCCTGTCATGGAGCACCCCCTGGACGCCTCCTGGGGCTACCAGGTCACCGGCTATTTCGCGGCCACCAGCCGCTTTGGCACGCCCGATGACCTGAAATACCTCATCGACCAGCTCCACCAGGCCGGGGTAGGCGTCATTCTGGACTGGGTCCCCGCCCACTTCCCCCGGGACGCCTTCGGCCTGTACCACTTCGACGGTACACCCACCTACGAATACGCCGACCCCCGGAAGGGGGAGCACCCGGACTGGGGCACCCAGGTGTTTGACCTGGGCCGGAACGAGGTCCGCTCCTTCCTCTTCTCCAACGCCATGTTCTGGCTGGAGGAGTACCACGCCGACGGGCTGCGGGTGGACGCCGTCTCCTCCATGCTCTACCTGGACTACGGGCGTCAGGACGGGGCCTGGATGCCCAACATCCACGGCGGGAATGAGAACCTGGAGGCCATCGAGTTCTTCCAGAAGCTGAACACCACCATCTTCGCGGCCCATCCCGACGTGCTGATGATCGCGGAGGAGTCCACCGCCTGGCCCAAGGTCACCTATCCTGTGGACGAGGGGGGGCTGGGCTTCAACTTCAAGTGGAACATGGGCTGGATGAACGACATCTGCCACTACATCAAGCTGGATCCCTATTTCCGCCAGTTCAACCACCGGGACATCACCTTCTCCCTGGTGTATGCCTTCTCGGAGAACTACATCCTGCCCCTCTCCCACGACGAGGTGGTCCACATGAAGGGCTCCTTCCTGGGGAAAATGCCCGGGGAGAACAGTGAGAAGTTCGCCGGTGTCCGTGCCTTCTACGCCTATATGCTCACCCATCCGGGCAAGAAGCTGTCCTTCATGGGGGCGGAGCTGGGCCAGTGGAACGAGTGGCATTACGAGTATTCCCTGGACTGGCACCTTCTTCAGTATGAGCCCCACCGCCAGATCCACAAATTCTTCCAGGCGGCCAACGCCTTCTACTTAGCGGAGCCCGCCCTCTGGGAGCAGGATGACTCCTGGCAGGGCTTCCAGTGGCTGTGCGCCGACGACCACACCGCCAACACCGTGGCCTTTCTCCGCTGGGACCGGGAGGGCCGCCCTCTCATCGTGGTGTGCAACTTCTCGCCCATCCACCGCAAGGGCTACTATGTGGGCGCACCCTTCCCGGGTGCCTGGGCCCCGGTGCTCAACACCGACGCGGCGGAGTTCGGCGGCTCCGGCCTGGGGGACACCGCCCCCATCAAAACGGTCAACACCCCCTGTCACGACCAGGAGCAGGCCCTCTCCATCGATCTGCCCCCCATGTCCGTGATGGTCTACCGCTGTATCCGCAGCAGCCCGGTCCGCAAGAAAAAGGCCGGGGAGAAAGCGCCGGAGAAGAAGAGCGTTCCCAAGACCGGGGCGGGCAAAACTGCCTCCGCAAAAACCGCAGCCCGCAGATCGAAGGCCGCGGCGCGGCCCGGGCGCAAACCCAAGACCGATCAGGCGTGAACCTCTCGCCTGTGGTTCTTACCGCGATCCAGCGGTCTACAATACATCAGAGGTGAAGGACAATGAAAAAAGAAGTTGTGGCCATGCTGTTGGCGGGCGGACAGGGCAGCCGCCTCTACGCTCTGACCAGCCATGTGGCCAAGCCCGCCGTCCCCTTCGGCGGGAAGTACCGTATCATCGATTTTCCCCTTTCCAACTGTGTCAACTCCGGCATTGATACCGTGGGTGTGCTGACCCAGTACCGCCCTCTGGAGCTGAACAGCTATATCGGCTCCGGCCAGCCCTGGGATCTGGACCGGTCCGACGGCGGCGTCCACATCCTGCCCCCCTATATGCGCGAGGGCGACCAGGGCACCTGGTACAAGGGCACCGCCAACGCGATCTATCAGAATATTGGCTTCTTGGATCTGTATGATCCGGAGTATGTGGTCATCCTGTCCGGCGACCATATCTATAAAATGGACTATACCGATATGCTGGACCTGCATAAGAAGAGCGGCGCGGCCTGCACCATCTCCGTGCTGGAGGTCACTCTGGAGGAGGCCACCCGCTTCGGCATTATGAACGTGGACGAGAACGACCAGGTCTATGAATTTGAGGAGAAACCCAAGCAGCCCAAGAGCAATCTGGCCTCCATGGGCATCTATGTGTTCACCTGGTCCAAGCTCCGGCAGTACCTCATTGACGACGAAGCTGATCCGGCCTCTACCAACGACTTCGGGAAGAACATCATCCCCAACATGCTCGCCGCCAAAATATCATCCCCGCCATGCTGGGGGCTGGTGAGAAGCTGATGGCCTACCGTTTCCATGGCTATTGGAAGGACGTGGGCACTATCAACTCCCTGTGGGACGCCAACATGGATATGCTGGCCCCCAACAGCGAAAGCGGTATCAACCTCTATGACACCAGCTGGCCCATCTACGCCCGCACGCCCGTCCGCCCGCCCCATGTCACCGGCCCCAACGCCCAGATCTCCCACTCTCTGGTCACCGGCGGCTGCCGGGTGGACGGCTCGGTGGAGAATTCCGTGCTGTTCCACTCGGTCACGGTGGAGGAGGGGGCTGACGTCCAGTACTCTATCCTCATGCCTGGCACTGTGGTGAAGAAGGGGGCCGTTGTGGCCTATGCCATCGTGGCGGAAGGTGCGGTCATTGAGGCCGAGGCCACCGTGGGCGCACCGCCCTCGGACGACCCCGACTGGGGGATCGCCGTGGTGGCCGGCGGCATCAACGTGGGCGAAAAGGCCGTAGTCAAGCCCAGCGCCATGGTCCGGAAAAATGTGAAGGGAGGTGAGCAGGTATGAACGACCTTCACGGGATCGTGTTCGCGTGCCGCTCTGACGCCAATCTGGGCGAGCTGACCCGCCCCCGCAACACCTGCTCTCTGCCGTTCGGCGGCCGCTACCGCCTGATCGACTTTATGCTGTCCAACTATGTCAACGCCGGTATCACCGACGTGGGCGTTATCGTCCACCAGAGCTATCAGTCTCTGCTGGACCATGTGGGTTCTGGCAAGGACTGGGACCTGTCCCGCAAGCACGGCGGCCTGCGGATCCTCCCCCCCTTCGGCTATGCGGAGCGGGGCGGCGAGTACCGGGGCAACATGGACGCCCTGTCCGGCGTGGCCGACTATTTGGAGAACATCCGTCAGGACTATGTGATCCTGGCCTGGGGCGATATGGCAGTCAACCTGCCGGTGGCTGAGGTATTCCAGCAGCATCTGGACAGCGGCGCCGATGTGACCATGGTCTGCACCCCCAGTCTGAAGGGCGCGCCCCGCTTCTCCGAGTATGTGGAGGTGGATGATACCGGCCGGGTGACCGACCTGTCCGTTCATCCCGTCACCGCCGGCAGCACCCTGGAGAGCCTGGAGATCTACATTCTCTCCAAAAAGCTGCTGCTGGACATGGTGGACTACTGCTCCGCCCACGACATCGTGAATTTCAGCCGCGGCGTCCTTCAGCCCCGCCTCAGGACCCTGAAGCTGATGTCCTATGTCCACCAGGGCTATGTGGCCCGCTTCCAGTCTGTCAGCGGCTACTTCCAGCGCTCCATGGATCTGCTGGAACCCTCCGTCCGGGATGAGCTGTTCAACCCCGACCGCCCCATCCGCACCAAGGACCGCTCCAATCCCTCCACCTACTACGGCCCCGACTCCCGCTCTGTCCACTCTCTGGTGGCGGACGGCTGCCTCATCGAGGGCGAGGTGGAAAACTCCATCATCTCCCGGGGCGTCATCATTGAGAAGGGCGCCCGGGTATGCGACAGCGTCCTGATGCAGGGCGCCGTGGTCAGAAGCGGCGCTTCCCTGGCCTACGTCATCGCGGATAAGAATGTCACGATCAATCAGGACCGGATGCTCATGGGCCATCTGACCTATCCTCTGGCCATCGCCAAGGAGTCCGTGGTCTGATCCTGTGCTCCCGCCGGAGCGCCGTGCCGCGGCACGACGCTCCGGCTTCCAACTCATTTTGTGCTTGCGGAAAGGGGACTTATTATGAAGATCCTGTTTGCCGCCTCTGAGGCGGTGCCCTTTATCAAAACCGGCGGCCTGGCCGATGTGGCCGGCTCTCTGCCCAAGGCGCTGGCCCAGGCGGGGCATGAGGTCAAGGTCATTCTCCCCCTCTATGAGGGCATTGGGGACCAGTGGCGCAGCCAGATGACCTTTCTGAAATACTTCAATGTGACCCTCTCCTGGCGTCAGGTCTACTGCGGCCTGTTCCAGCTGGAGCGGGAGGGTGTCACCTACTGGTTCGTGGACAACGAATACTACTTCAAGCGTTGGCAGCTCTATGGACATTTCGACGACTGCGAGCGGTTCGCCTTCTTCTCCAGGGCTATCATCGAAACTCCGGGACAGCTGGACTGGGCCCCAGATATCATCCACTGCAACGACTGGCAGACCGCCCTCGTCCCCGTCTATCTGCTGGAGGAGAAATACCGCACTCCCCAGCTGAACCACGTCAAGACCGTGTTCACCATCCACAATGTGGAGTACCAGGGCCGCTATGGCGATCAGGTGCTGGAGGATGTGATTGGCCTGGGCCGCAACTACTTCAACGAGGGGATGCTGGCCCACCAGGGGGACGTGAATCTGATGAAGGGCGCCATTATGGCCTCCACTTATGTCACCACAGTCTCGCCCACCTACGCCCAGGAGCTGCGCCTGCCTTTCTACGCCCACGGCATGGACGGCGTCATCAACCAGCAGAGCGGCAAGCTCCAGGGGATCCTGAACGGCATTGATATGGCCCTGTATGATCCCGCGGTCATGCCCGGCTTGGCCGCCAACTTCACCCCTGCGGCCCCCGCCAAGGGCAAGACCGCCTGTAAGCTGGCCCTCCAGCGGAAGGTGGGCCTGCGTGAGGACGAGTCCGCCCCCATCATCGCCTGCGTCTCCCGCCTGGTGGGGCACAAGGGTTTCTCTCTGGTCACGGACGTCCTCCATCAGATCATGGAGCTGGATGTGCAGATGGTGGTGCTGGGTACCGGCGACTGGCAGTATGAGGAGGCGTTCCGCCACGCTCAGAGTCAGTACCCCGGCCGCTTCGCCGCCCACATGATGTACTCCCCCAACCTGTCCACCGCCATCTATGGCGGCGCCGACCTGTTCCTCATGCCCTCCATCTCCGAGCCCTGCGGCCTGAGCCAGATGATCGCCATGCGCTACGGCACCATCCCCGTGGTGCGGGAAACCGGCGGCCTGCGGGACTCCGTGGTGCCCTACAACAAGTTCACCGGCGAGGGCACCGGCTTCTCCTTTGCCAACATCAATGTGCAGGAGATGACCGGCGTACTGAGCGAGGCGGTGAACCTCTACCACAGCGAGCCCAAGGCGTGGAAGGCCCTCCAGAAGAACGCCATGACCGCCGACTTCTCCTGGGAAAAGTCGGCCAAAGCCTATGAGGAGATTTACGGCTGGGTGACCGGGAAATAGGGCCGCTTTTTACGCTTGACAGTACCATATTCCCATGATAGAATGAGCGCTCCGTGGCGGGTGTGTCCTTCCGCGGAGCGTTCCTATGTTGATCTCAACAGAAACAGGAGATGTCTGCATTGCACAAATATACCAAAAAAGAGCTGATGACCCTCATCACGGGCAAACTGCGCCGCAACTTCGGCCGTGACGTGGAGGAGGCCACCAGCCTGCACATGTTCAAGGCCTGCGCCCTGGTGCTGCGGGACATCATGTCTGCCCATCAGATGGAGACCGGAAACCGGGTCTGGGAGGACCAGCAGCGTCAGGTCCACTACCTGTCCATGGAATTTCTCATGGGGCGCTCTTTGGAGAAGAACGCCTACAATCTGGGTCTGCTGGACACCTTGAAGGAGACGCTGGAGGACCTTGGGTACTCTGCCTCCGATCTTTTTGAGAAGGAGCCTGATGCCGGCCTGGGCAACGGCGGTCTGGGCCGCCTGGCCGCCTGTTATCTGGACTCCATGACCACCCTGGAGATCCCGGCCACCGGCTATACGATTTGCTATGAGCTGGGCATCTTCAAGCAGAAGATCGTGGACGGCCAGCAGGTGGAGCTGCCCGACAACTGGCTGGGGCTGGGCGACGCCTGGCTCATCCCCAAGATGGACGAGACCGAGGAGGTCCGCTTCGGCGGCCGTGTGGTGGACCACTGGGACGAGCGCGGGGTGAACCACCCGGAGCATGTGGGCTATACCACTGTCCTGGCCATCCCCCGGGATATGGAGATCGCCGGCTATCAGACCAAGCACACCAATACCCTGCGCCTCTGGGACGCCAAGAGCCCCGTCCCCGTGGATATGTCCTACTACTCCAAGGGCGAGTATCTCAAGGCGGTGGAGCAGCAGGCCATGGCTGAGGTCATCGCCAAGGTGCTCTATCCCGATGACAACCACTACGAGGGCAAGTCTCTGCGCCTGAAGCAGCAGTATTTCTTTGTCTCCGCTACCGTCCAGTCCATCGTGCGCAAGCACCGCGCCCAGTATGGCACCCTGCGCAACTTCCACGAGAAGCACGTCCTCCAGATCAACGACACCCATCCCACTCTGGTCATCCCCGAACTGATGCGTATCCTGATGGATGTGGAGGGGTACAGCTGGAACGACGCCTGGAATATCGTCACCAAGTCGGTGGCCTACACCAACCACACCGTCCTGGCCGAGGCGCTGGAGCGCTGGCCCCAGCAGCTCATTGAGAAGTGGCTGCCCAGCATCTGGCAGATCCTCATCGAGATCTCCAACCGCTACCAGCGGGCGCTGACCGACTACTTCCACGGCGATCTGTCCAAGGTGGCCCCCATGGCTATCATCTGGGGCGGCGAGGTGCGCATGGCCAACCTGTGCGTGTGCGCCTGCTTTAAGATCAACGGCGTGTCCGCCCTCCACTCCGACATTCTGAAGCGGGACGCCTATGCCCGCACCCCCGACAAGTTCACCAACGTCACCAACGGCATTGACCACCGCCGCTGGCTCAGCGAGTGCAACCCGGAGCTGGACGCCCTGATCCGCGACTGCTGCGGCAAGGACAAATACCTGCTCCAGCCCGACGCCCTCAAGGAGCTGGAGCAGTACCGGGACGACGCGGGCGTGCTCTCCCGCCTGGGGCAGATCAAGGCGGACAATAAGAAGGCCTTCGCCGCCTGGGTGGCCCGGGAGAGCGGCGTCATCCTCAACACCGACGCCCTCTTTGACGTGCAGGTGAAGCGGCTGCATGAGTACAAGCGGCAGCTGCTCAACGTACTGCACATCATCTACCTCTACCAGCGCATGAAGGCCGACCCCCACTTCGACTTCACCCCCCGCACCTACCTGTTCGGCGCCAAGGCGGCCCCCGGCTACGCGGTGGCCAAGCGGATCATCCGCCTCATCAACTCCGTGGCCGACATGATCGCCAGGGACCCCGCCTGCAAAGACCGGCTCCAGGTGGTCTTCCTGGAGAACTACCGGGTGAGCCTGGCGGAGAAGCTGATGCCCGCCAGCGAGCTCTCCGAGCAGATCTCCACCGCCGGCAAGGAGGCCAGCGGCACCGGCAATATGAAGTTCATGATGAACGGCGCGGTGACAATCGGCACCCTGGACGGCGCCAACG
>OLIV01001788.1_pt1 | contig 9691 bp, 8 predicted proteins | sample 1601411 | NCBI WGS metagenome assembly OLIV01 (sample SAMN03922450, study PRJEB24848) | human gut metagenome | isolation source: stool sample | host: Homo sapiens | place: Germany | collected 2009-11 | reverse complement strand
GTTCGTCGTCAGGCGGACGACGGTCCCGGCCTCCCCGGCGCTCCACGCGGCCGTCACACCGGCAGCGGCCTGCGCGTCCGACACGGGAAGCTCCGTGTAATCGTCCGCGGCGAGGACCTGCGTCATGGCGGAGCGGGCGGCCTCGGCCGTGTGCTCGGCGATGGTGTCGGCCGTCAGGTAGTTGACAAAGGCCAGCAGGCCCGCGACGATGATGGTGATGAGAAAGAGCGTCAGCGTCAGCCGCAGGACATAGGCGGCCATGCTTTGCGGTTTTGTCATGCTTCGGCACCGCCCTTCTTCTGCTTTTTCTGCCTGACTGCGCCGAAGCGCTTCGGCACGCCGATGCGGTCAAAGAAGCCGACGCAGCAGTTCATGATGAGGATGGCGTAGGACACGCCCTCAACATAGGAGCCGAAGTAACGGAACAGGAACGTCAGCACGCCGCAGCCGACGCCGTAGGCGAGCTGGCCGCCGTGCGTGACGGGCGAGGTCGTGTAGTCCGTGGCCATGAACCACGCGCCGAGCATCAGGCCGCCGGACAGCACCTGCACGAGCATCCAGTCCAGCCGGGCCGCGCCGCCGCGCGGGAACAGGAAGGCCAGCACCGCGACCGTGCCGAGGTAGGCAAGCGGGATGCGGGCCGAGATGACGCGGCGGACGAGCAGGTAGATGCCGCCCAGAAGCAGCAGCATGGCCGAGACCTCGCCGAGCGAGCCGCCGGTGCGGCCGAGGAAGAGGTCGAGCACGCTGGCCTCCGGCATGGCGCCCACATGGAGGCTCGCCATCGGGGTCGCGGCGGTCAGGCCGTCGAGCGAGGCCGTCGTGGGGTTCGAGAACGCGGGGACATGCACGCCGGAGCGCACCCAGGTGTTCATGAACAGCGGCCAGCTGAACAGGAAGGCGCGGGCCGCAAGGGCAGGGTTGACGATGTTCGCGCCGATGCCGCCGAACAGCTGCTTCACAACGACAATGGCGAAGAAATCGCCGATGAGGATCGTCCAGAACGGCAGCGTGACCGGGCAGACAAAGGCGACGAGGATGCCCGTGACCACGGCGGAGAGGTCGCCTGTGGTATTGTCCTTCTTCATGATGCGGCGGTAGGCCCACTCGAAGAACACGCAGCCCGCGACGGACAGGGCCGTGAGCGTCAGGGCGCGCGCGCCGAAGAACACGATCGCGCCGATGAGGGCGGGCAGCAGGGCGATGCACACATCGAGCATGATGCGGCGGGTGGAATTCGGGCTGTGCGCATGCGGCGAGGAGGAGAGCGTCAGCTTCAGGGCTTCTTCGTTCATTTCGCGGCGGCCTCCTTCTTTGCTTTTTCACGGGCGGCGGCGTCGCGCACGAGCTTTTTGCCGGTGCGGAAGCTCTGCACGAGCGGGATGCCCGCCGGGCAGCCGTAGGCGCACGAGCCGCACTCGATGCAGTCCATGACGTGCAGCTCGTCCAGCCGCTCCAGATCGCCGCGGTTCACGGCGCGGTGCAGGAACAGCGGCATGAGGTGCATGGGGCAGGCCTCGACGCACTTGCCGCAGCGGATGCAGTGGGGGTTGGGCGTCTCATGGCGGTCCTTGTCGCTGTAGCACGTCAGGGCGTTGTTGCCCTTGATCGTGGCGGTGCGCAGGGTGTACTGCGCGATGCCCATCATCGGGCCGCCGCACAGGATCTTATAGGGGGGCAGGGCGAAGCCGCCCGCCGCCTCGACGAGGTCGGAATAGGCCGTGCCGATGGGGGCCAGGAAGTTGCCGGGCTTTGCGATGGCGCTGCCCGTGACGGTCACGGCGCGGCGCACGAGCGGCAGGCCGAGATAGACGGCGTCGTAGATGGCGGCGCAGGTCGCGGCGTTGAACACGGCGCAGCCGACGTGGGCGGGCAGGCCGCCGGGGGGCACGCAGCGGCCCGTGACGGTCTGGATGAGCTGCTTTTCCGCGCCCTGCGGGTAGCGGACGTGCAGCGGCAGCAGCTCGATGCCGCTGCCCAGCACGGCGGAGATGGCCGCGATGGCTTCGGGCTTGTTCTGCTCGATGCCGATGGCGGCGCGCTTCGGCTGCAGGATCTGCAGGACGACGCGCAGGCCGCCGACGACGCGCTCGGGCGTTTCGCGCATCAGGCGGTCGTCGGACGTGATGTAGGGCTCGCACTCCGCGCCATTGATGATGACGGTGTTCACCTTGCCGATGCCGCTGGTGATCTTCACGTGGGTGGGGAACGTAGCGCCGCCCATGCCGACGATGCCGGCGTTCTTGACGATCTCCACCATCTCCTCCACGCTGAGGGCATTGGGATCCGCGGGGGCCTGGACCTCTTCGCTCACCTCGTCCTGCATGTCGTTTTCAATGACCACAGACGTGATGTTGCCGCCCATGGAATAGGGGCGGGGTTCCACTGCCTTCACCGTGCCGGACACGCTGGCATGGATGGGAGCGGACACGAAACCGCCGGGTTCACCGATCTTCTGACCGATGGTCACCTTATCGCCCACCGCAACGATGGGCTTGCAGGGTGCACCGATGTGCATAGACATGGGAATGACCACCTCAGCCGGGGCTGCCAGCTGTTCGATGGCCTTTTCATTGGTTGCGGCCTTCATATCATGGGGATGAACGCCGCCAAAGAAAGCTTGTGCCATTGTCTTCACCTCATTTTTACTCCTTGATAGTCGGCCCGGGCAGGAGGGCACGGCCCCTCCCCTTCCCAAGAGAGGGGGTCTCCAGGCAGGCGACACTATCACATACTGCGCCTCATTCTACACCTATTTTTGAAAAATGTCCAGACTGTGAACGACAACTTTTGAAAAAAATATGCTTCTTTATACAGAATCTTTGCAACTTTTCACACGTTTTATCCAGTTCTGTCATTCCCTCCCATTTTTACGCCGTCTCTTGTTATTTCAGAAGAAACATGATATGCTTGGTGATACGGGTCCGGCTCCGGCCGCCCCATTTTCAAATTATCTGGAGGCCAAGACATATTATGATGGCACAACTGATCGACCGAAAGCATCTGAAGCAGGAGATGAAGGAGCTGCTGCGCTCCGCCCAGGTCAGCCCCCGCGGGATGACCTGCCTGTACCTGGCCCTGGTGCTGGTGCTGAACCTGGCGGACAGCTTCATGGGTCTTATGAATCCGGGCCTGCTGGGCACCTTCATCTCCATCCTCACCGGCCTGATGAGCATGGTCCTGGCCTCCGGCTTCGTGATGTACTGCATGGCCATCCGCCGGGGCGAGCGGGCGGAATACCTGACGCTGTTCGACGGGTTCTCCTTTGTGGGCAAGGTCATCCTGCTGAACATCGTGATCTACCTCTTCACGTTCTTCTGGTCACTGCTGTTCGTCATTCCAGGCATCATCGCCGCCTACCGCTACCGCTTCGCCCTGTACAACCTCTATGAGAACCCCGGCATCGGGGTGATGGAGGCCCTGAACATGAGCAAGCAGCAGACTCTTGGCTACAAGGGGCAGCTGTTCATGCTGGATCTGAGCTATATCGGCTGGCTCCTCCTGGCGTCCCTCACCTCCGTCGTGCAGACGGGCTATATCTACGCCTGCATTTTCCAGGACCCCGGCTACTATTTGGCGAACCCCGCCCAGGTCTATGCCATCACCCTGCCCATGCCCGTAGGATTGCAGGTGGTGCTGGGCTGTGTCTGGCCGCTGCTGGTGGCGCTGTTCTACCTACCGGTCTACCAGTGCACGGAGCTTGGCTATTTTGACACCGCCAAGCACACTTCCGGCGTGGGAGAGGGCGCGGCCCCCAAGGATCCCGGCAGCTTTGACAGCGGCTGGGGAGGCTTCTGAGCGCCCCATTAAGCCTACAAGCCCCCGGCGGGTTTTAGAACCCGCTGGGGGCCTCTCTTTCAGGAGACCTCGCCTGCGGGCCGGGCCGGGGGCTCTGCGCCATCCGGCCTCCTTCCGGGGTCCGCCTCCGCGCCAAGGGCCCCCCTCCACAAGCATCTTTCAGATTCTCCCTCAGACGCAAAGCTCCCCCGGCGGGCCAAAGGCCCGCCGGGGGAGCTTTCTTCCATGTTGCGGGGATCACAGCCGGGGGAACTCCCGCCGGACGTAGGCGCTGCGGCCCAGAGCCGCCGCCAGCAGTGTGGAGGCGGCGATGCCGAAGGCAGCCTGCACCAGATTGCTGGGGATACCTGCCGCGGCACCAGCCGCGCTCCCCAGCAGCAGGGCGTCGTACAGCCAGTAGCCCACCACCATGGGCAGCTCTCCCATGATGCCGCAGGCCGCAAGGCCCAGGGGACCCCGTCCCTTTCCGAACGCCTGATGGCACGCGGCCGCCAAAGCCGCCATCCCTGCCTTGATGACCAGGGTAGCGGGTGCGTAGATGGGCGAGCCCAGCAGCACATCCGCCAGGGCCGGGCCGATGCTGCCCGCCAGGGCGCCCCAGGCTGGCCCCAGCAGATATCCGCCCAGCAGCACCACCGTGTCCCCCAGGTTCATGTAGCCGCCGGTGGGGGACGGCACCTTCACCACCATAGTGGCCACGCAGGCCAGCGCCGCAAAGGCCGCCGCCATCACGACCATCCGTGTCCGCTGGAAGGTCTTGGCCGTCTCCTGCTCCGCTGTCTTCTCCATATCCTCTTCTCCTTCCGGCGGGGCCGTCTCGCGCCCCATTTGCTGTTGCCATCATAGAACAAATATGATATGATTAAAAGCGTCAATTTCTGAATTTTTTATCAGGTCAGATGGAGGAAGCCCATGCGTACCTACGCCCTGGAAAACCGCGGCAGAGCGCCGCTGTATGAATACCTGTACCGCTGCATCCGGGGGGACATCCTGGACGGCACCCTGACGGCCGGGGAGCGGCTGCCCTCCAAGCGGGCCCTGGCGGAGCACCTGCACATCTCCGTCATGACGGTGGAGGGGGCCTACCAGCAGCTGGAGGCGGAGGGCTATGTGTACACCCAGCCCAAACGGGGCTTTTTTGTGGCGGAGGTAGAGCGGCCCCGGCCTGCCGCCCCTGCTCCTCCGGCTCCTGAGGCGCCGCCGGAGGCCCCGGTCTGGCGGCTGGATCTGAAGAGCAACCAGGTGGACGCCAGCCGCTTCCCCGCGGCGGCCTGGGCCCGTCTGACCCGGCAGGTGCTGTCCGAGGACGGGGAAGCCCTGCTGCGCCCAGTGCCCCACCAGGGGCTGCCCGCCCTGCGGCAGGCCATCGCCCGGGACCTGCGGGAGTATAAGGGCATGGCTGTGCCGCCGGAGCAGATCGTGGTGGGGGCCGGGGCGGAGTACCTGTATCTGCTGCTGGCTCAGCTGCTGGGACGGGAGGCCGTCTTTGCCGTGGAGGATCCGGGCTATCCCAAAATCCGCCAGGTGTACGGCAAGTGCGGCGCGGCTTGCCGCCCGGTGCCCCTGGACGGCCAGGGCGTTCCCCCGGAGGCCCTGGAGGCGGCGGGAGCCAGTGTGGTCCATCTCTCTCCCGCCCACCACTATCCCACCGGACTGGTGACACCCATCGGCCGGCGGCAGGCCCTGCTCCGCTGGGCTGAGAAGGCTGGAGGCATCATCATCGAGGATGACTATGACAGCGAGTTCCGCTTTACAGGCCGTCCCATTCCCACCCTCCAGAGTATCGACACCGCCGGGCGGGTGGTATACATGAACACCTTCTCCCAGACCATCTCCCCCTCCATGCGGGTGGGATTCATGGTGCTGCCGCCCCGCCTGCTGGAGCAGTACCGCCGGGAGCTGGATTTTTATTCCTGCACGGTGCCCGCCCTGGACCAGCACGTGCTGGCCCGGTTCCTGGACCAGGGCCACTACGAGCAGCACCTGGCTCGGATGCGCAAGGAGTACCGCACCCGTCACGACGCGGTTCTGGCCTCCTTCCGGTCCAGCCCTTTCCGGAACCGGATCACGATCTCGGAGCAGGGGGCGGGGCTCCACTTTCTCCTGCGGCTGGACACCCGGGAGAGCGACGGGGCCCTGCGGGACCGGGCTGCGGCCCTGGGCGTCCGGCTGGGCTTTCTCTCGGAGTACGCCGCCATCCCCTCCCCTGCCTACGCCCACACGCTGGTGGTGAACTATGCCGGCCTCAGCCCGGCGGCGCTGCCAGAGGCCATGGACCTGCTGGCGGAGATCTTCGGGGCCTGATGCCTGCCGTCCACTCCCCCGCGCAAAAAAGCCGGCCGCCCCAAGGGCGGCCGGCTCTCTGCATCGGGTTTTCAGTTCACACGCCGGGCTTTCCCTCCAGCGCGGTCATGCTCTTTTTGAAATGGACAGCGAACATGGTGGCTGTGGTACACACCGCCAGGAAATCCGCCACCGGCTCCGCCAGAAAGACCGCAAAAGCCTTATCCGCAAAAAAGTTGGGCAGAATATAAATGAAGGGAATCAGCAGGATGATCTTCCGCAGCACTGCCAGGAACAAGGAGATCTTGGCGTTGCCCAGGGCCACGAAAGTCTGCTGACAGGCGATCTGGATGCCGAAGATCCCGGTGGCCGCCATGTAGATCCGCAGGGCCCAGGAGGCATAGCTCACCAGCTCGCTGTCCGAGGTGAACATCAGGGCGAACAGCTGGGGGAACAGCTGCACCAGCGCCCACAGCAGCAGGGAGTAGGCCAGGCAGGCCATCAGCAGCACCTGGAAGGCACGCCGTACCCGCCCCGGATTCCGGGCGCCGTAGTTGTAGCTGATGATGGGCTGGGCCCCTTGGGTCAGGCCCTGGAGGGGCATCATGGCGAACTGCATGATGCTGGAGAGCACGGTCATAGCACCCACAGCGATGTCCCCGCCGTATTTCAGCAGTGAGGAGTTGAAGCACACGGTAATGAGGCTCTCCGTAGACTGCATGATGAAGGGGGAAGCGCCCAGGGCCAGGGCCGGCAGCACCACCTTGGCTTGGGGCCGCAGGTGCTCCCGCCGCAGGTGCCACTTGGTCTTGCTGCCCGTAAGGAACTTCAGCACCCACACCGCGGAGACCGCTTGGGATAGAATGGTGGCCAAGGCCGCGCCCCGGACCCCCATGCCGAAGGCGAAGATGAAGATGGGGTCCAGCACCGTATTGAGGATCGCGCCGATCAGCACAGTCTTCATGCCCACCACCGTGAAGCCCTGGGCGGTGATATAGGCGTTCATGCCCAGGGTCACCTGGACGAAGATGGTGCCCAGGGCATAAATGCGCATATAGTTCAGGGCGTAGCCGATGGTGTTGTCGCTGGCGCCGAAGATGCGGAGCATGGGCTCCGCAAACACCAGAAAGACCACAGTCAGCACCACGGACACCGCCACCAGCATGGTGAAGCTGTTGCCCATGATCCGCTCCGACTCTTTCAGGTCTCCCCGCCCTTCGGCGATGGAGGCCCGGGGTGCGCCGCCGAAGGCCATCAGGGCCGCGAAGGCGGAGATCACCATGATGATGGGCAGGCACACCCCCACGCCGGTGAGGGCCAGCTTGCCCACAGTCTCCACCGGCTGCATGTGGCCGATGTACACCCGGTCCACCAGATTGTACAGCATGTTGACGATCTGGGAGGTGATGGTAGGAACGGCCAGGGAAAACAGCAGCTTTCCCACGCTCCCGCTGCCCAGGTCCACATTTCGACGGCTCATGTATTGCCTCCTTCCTTCAACCGCACTTCCGCGCTGGTCAGAACCTTTTCCAGCAGTTCCTGAAATCGCTCCGCCTCCGACTGTGTCAGACCGGCAAACAGCGCGTCCAGGCAGGTACTCTGGAGCTTCTGCCCCTCCCGGGCCAGGGCCGCGCCCGCATCTGTCAGCGCCAGATGGATCACCCGGCGGTCTGCCTTGTCCGGCTGACGGCGGAGCAGCTCCCGCGCCGCCAGCAGGTCCACCGCGGCGGACACCTGGCTCTTGGCCAGTCCCCGGAGCTCTGTCACGTCCCGGGCCGTGTCCTGACCGGGATGATTGGCCAGAAACAGCACCACATGCATCTCCCGCATGGAGAGCCCGGTGCGGGACAGAAGCTCTGAGAAATGCCTATCGTAATACCGGCGGAACTGCTGGATAACCCGCAGCAGCTGCGTACTGCTCACTGCCACAGCGCCCGCCCCCTTTCATTTTATTTAAAACAGTTCTTATAAGAACTGTTCCAGCATAGCACTATTTTTTCCGCCTGTCAAGATTTCCGAATCCATCCTTGACAATTCTCCCTTCCTCCAGTATGATGGTGGCAGAAGATATCGTTTTTAAAATCAGATTTCGGGGTGTTCTTTATGACATGGAATATTGTGAGCGACAGCAGCTGCGACCTGCGGACAGCTTCCTTCCACAGCAGCTGCGTCCGGTTTGAGACCGTGCCTCTGCGCATCCAGGTGGGCGGCCGGGAATTTGTGGACGATGACGCCCTGTCGGTTCCCGCCCTGCTCTCCGCCATGGCGGTGGAGAAGGCTGCCTCCTCGTCCGCCTGCCCCTCCCCCGCCGACTTTGCCGGGGCCTTTGAGCGGGGGGACCGTACCGTCTGCTTCACGCTTTCCTCCCAGCTCTCCGGCACGTATCACGCGGCCTGCATCGCCCGGGAGATGGTGCTGGAGGAGCACCCGGAAAAGCAGATCTGCGTCATCGACTCCCGCGCCGCCGCCGGGACCATGGTGCTGCTGATCCGCCGGGCCCAGGCCCTGATGGAGGCAGCGGGGGATGATGGGGACTTCGACGCTCTCTGCCAGCAGCTCCACCGCTATCAGGCCACCCTGCGGACCTGCTTCACCCTGGAGAATTTCGACAACCTTATCAAAAATGGCCGGATGCGGCCCATTGTGGGCACGTTGCTCCGCTCCCTGGGCATCCACATCATTGCGGACGCCACAGCCGAGGGCACCATTCATGTGGCGGATAAGGCCCGGGGCGTGGGTAAGACCTACCGGGCCATCACCGCCCTGATGAAGGCCAGCAAGGACTGCACCGACGCAGAGGTGGTAATCTCCCACTGTGAGAACCTGGAGGGTGCTATGGCCCTGAAGCGGCAGATCCTGGCAGACCTGCCGGTGAAACAGGTGGACCTGCTGTCCTGCCGGGGACTCACCAGCTTCTATGCCATGGAAAAGGGCCTCATCGTGGGGTACTGAGGTACGTCCTTCCCCATCAGGCGCCTCCGCGGAAGGCCGCTTCCGGAACAGCAGTCAGCCGCCGGAACCGCCATCTTCCGGCATTTGGATATGGCAAAAAAGCGCGCACGGAAAACCGTGCGCGCTTTGCTTTTTCTATCCCAGCAGCACACCCGCCACCAGGAACGCCAGGGCCAGCAGCAAAAACCAGAGTATCAGCTTCCACACATACTTCACCCAGCGGTCGTAGGGCACATGGCCCAGGGCCAGGGCGCCCATCACCACCGCCGCAGTAGGGGTGATGATGTTCACCAGGCCGGAGGCGGACTGGAACGCTGTCACCACCAGATCGCCGCCCACCCCGGCGAATTTGCCCAGGGGCGCCACAATGGGGATGGACAGTGTCGCCAGGCCCGACGAGGACGGGATCAGGATGGTGAGGGGCAGGTACAGGGCGAACACCAGCAGCGTGAAGCTGATGGCCCCGGCGCCGGAAAGGGCCTGCTCTCCCCAGTGGAGGACCGTGTCGGTGATGGCGCCGTCGTTCATCAGCACAGTGATGCCCCGGCTGATGCCGATGATAAAGGCCACGCCTAAAAGGTCCGCGCAGCCGGCCACGTAGGTCTCTACCTGTCTCTTATACACATCTGACGCTGCCGACGACTCCTTACGTGTAGAT
>OLIV01001775.1_pt1 | contig 9734 bp, 9 predicted proteins | sample 1601411 | NCBI WGS metagenome assembly OLIV01 (sample SAMN03922450, study PRJEB24848) | human gut metagenome | isolation source: stool sample | host: Homo sapiens | place: Germany | collected 2009-11 | reverse complement strand
GTATAAGAGACAGGGCATGATCCACGCGCCGAATCTGGAAAAAATCATGAGCTTGAAGCCTGATCTGGTTGTAGGCACGAACGTACCCTTCCACGTAATGCTGCGCAAGCCTCTGGAAATGGCCGGCGTGCCGCTTTACCTGAACATGATAAACTCCTATGAGGACGTGCTGAAAAGCATAGACGACTTCGGCCGCTTTGCCGGCAGAGAAAAGGAAGCTGCCGCCAAGCGTGCGCAGATAGAAAAGGAATATGCTGCGCTGACACAGGACGTACAGAAGGGCAGGGGTCCGAAGGTGCTGATTATCTTCGGCTCGCCGGACAGCTTCAATATGTCCACCAAAAAGAGCTTCGGCGGTGATCTGGCAGAGCGTTTGGGTGCCGTAAACATTGCGGACAAGGCCGAGAATGTGAAGGACAGCAGCTATATCCCGCTGAGCATGGAATTCGTAGCCAAGGAAAACCCCGATATCGTGATGCTGATTACCATGGGCGGCAGCAAGGAGATTCTGGAAAAGCTGCGCGCCAATATGCGTGACAACGCCATCTGGCATGACGTAAACGCCGTGAAGAATGACCGTGTGTACCAGCTGCCGCCTAGCCTGTTTACCGTTAACCCCGGCACGCACACCATCGACGCGATGAAGATTATGAAAGAATATATCTATGGAGAGGCCAAGTAATGAGTAATGATGCCAAAACAAAAGAAAAAATGCGTATAGCGGTCTTTTGCGGCCTGTGCATCCTGCTAGTCGCAGGTGTTTTCGTGAGCATTGGCAGCGGTACGGTGAGCCTTACGGTGAGCGAAACATGGGCGGCGCTGCTGGGCGAGGCAGATGCGGACACCGACCGCATTGTGAACCTTATCCGCCTGCCCCGCACGATTGTTACGGTGCTTGTAGGAGCTAACCTGGCTTTGGCAGGCTGCAACCTGCAGGGCGTGCTGCACAATCCGCTGGCAGACCCTGGTATCATCGGCGTGAGTGCCGGTGCGGGCCTGTTTGCGATGGTGATAATGCTGCTTTTTCCGGAGCAATCCGCTATGGTGCCGCTGGCAGCCTTCGTCGGCGCCGTGCTTTCCACAGGCATCGTCTTTTTCCTGGCGTGGGAAAAGGGTATTAACCCCTTGCGCATGATTCTGGCAGGCGTGGCGGTTGCCACCTTCTTTGGCGGCGGTATGGCGGCGCTGAACGTATTTTACAGCGACAGAATCCAGGGAACCGTGATGTGGATGGCCGGCGGCTTTCAGGGGCGCAGCTGGGGGCATGTGGAGATGCTGCTGCCTTATAGCGCCATTGGCATTATCGGTACGATTTTGTGTGCGCGTTCCCTAAATGCGTTGCAGTTAGGTGATGAATTGGCCAAAAGCTTGGGCGTACGCGTGATGCGTATGCGTACAATTTTAATCTTTCTTTCCGCGCTGCTGGCGGCGGTTTCCGTAAGCCTAGCAGGCATGCTGGGCTTTGTGGGCCTCATCGTGCCGCACATCATGCGACTGTTAATCGGCAGCGACCACGAATACCTGCTGCCCTGTGCGGCGATTGCCGGCGGTGCGGTGGTAACACTGGCCGATACGGCGGCAAGAACGCTTTTCAGTCCGCTGGAAATCCCCGTGGGCATCTTCATGTCCTTCATCGGCGGTCCGTTCTTCTTGTATCTGCTGAAACGGAGGATGCGTTAAGCTATGAATATCCCGACATTACATACACAAAAAATTACCCTGCGCTATGGCGAGCACACGATAATCAGGGACCTGACGCTGGATATTTCCCAGCCGGAGATTGTGACGATTATCGGGCCGAACGGCAGCGGCAAATCAACGCTGCTGAAGGCGTTATGTCGTTTATTGGAGCCTGCGAGCGGTGCGGTTTATCTCGACAGCAAGGATATCAACAAAATGTCTACGGAAGAGGTGGCGCGCACGCTGGCAGTGATGGCGCAAAGCGCGAACGCTCCCGGCGGCACGACTGTGGAGGAGCTGGTGTGCTACGGACGAATGCCGTACCGCAAGTTTTTCGACGGTCTCAATCAGGAGGACCGCTTGGCTATTGAAGAAGCACTGGAGTTTACTGAGCTGGGACCGCTGCGTACGCGCCTGGTGCATACCCTGAGCGGTGGCGAACGCCAACGCGCGTGGTTAGCGATGGCGCTGGCGCAGAAGCCTAAGATTCTGCTGCTCGATGAGCCTACGACCTATCTTGACGTGCATCATCAGCTGGAGCTGATGGAGCTGGTTGTGCGATTGCATAATGAAATGGGGCTGACGGTTATCATGGTGCTGCACGATTTGAACCATGCGGCGCGCTACAGTGAGCGATTGATTGCGCTGAAAAAGGGCACCATCATGGCAGACGGACCTACGGACGAGGTGTTCACGCAGTCTGTGATTGAAGAGCTTTATGATGTGAAGGCTGTGATCATGCGTGTCGAGGCCAACGGAACGCAGTACCCCGTGTGCTTTCCGTATAGTGTAGAGGAGCATGATTAAGATGAATAAATTCATGAAAACAATCGCTCTCAGCATGGCAATGCTGTGCCTGGGCGCAGGTGCCGCAGGTGCGGCGCAGTTCAGCGATGCGCAGAGCGGTAAAAATTTAACAGCAGCGCAGCTGGCAAGCAAGTTGCAAAAGTATGATGTAGTCTTCTTTGGTGAATATCATGACCAAAGTGAAATACACCAATATGAATTAGAGCTTTTGAAGGCAATGTATAAGGCAAATGGCGCGAAACTGGCCTTATCCATGGAAATGTTTGAGGCAGATAATCATGATAATCTGAATAAATTTCTGGCAGGTACTTTGAGCGAGGAGGATTTCCTGGCTACCGCCCACCCCTGGCCTAATTATCGTACGGATTATGCTCCGCTGGTAAATTTTGCCAAAGAAAAGAAAATGCCCGTTATTGCCGCTAACGTACCGCGCTTTTTGGCAGCGCACGTAGCGAAAAACAACGCTTCGACGGAGGGCGTGGAGGCGCAGTATCAGCAATGCCTTCCCAAGCATACCTATGCTCCCGAGGGCGCGTATAAGGATAAATTCTATGCGCAGATGAGCTCCCCGGCAGCTCCGATGAAGATGCCGCCGCAGCGCCTGGCTGCCGTGTATGCGGCGCAATGCCTGAAGGATGACAAGATGGCCGAGAGTATTGCTGCGTTTGCCGACGCACATCAGAATATGCAGATTTTGCATATCAACGGTTGCTTCCATTCCGATGCGCATCTGGGTACAGCGCAAAAGCTGGAAGCTTTGCGCCCTGAGCTCAAGATTGCCGTAATAACACCGCTGGAGCGCAAACAGAAGGGCGAAAAGCCTGCGGGTGATTTTGTCGTTTGGTTCGACAGAAAATAAATTCTTCCGATATTTTTTTATCCGTGGGTTAGCGGTCGCTGACCTTGCGGGTGTGAAATATACCATAAAAATAAGCAGAAAAAAGAGGTGCATTATGAGAAATTTAAACAAAAAGAAGATAGCCTTACTCACTGCCTGCGTTGTCAGTGCAGTCGGCCATATGGCATTTGCTGCGGAGGCAGATAATTACGATGAATACAGCGGTGCGGATTACGTTGTGACTGCTACCAAAACACAGCTGGAGAAAAAAGAGGTTCCGCAAAGCGTTGAGGTTATTACCCAAGAGGATATCAAGAATACTGCTGCTTATAACGTGCGCGATGCCTTGCGTTTTGCAACCAACATTGATGTACAAGAGGTTGGTATGACCGGCAATGTGGTTATGGTTCGCGGTATGGAAAGCAAGCATACGTTGATTTTGGTTGACGGTCGTCGTATGGCTGCCGAAAACACCGGTTCTACAATGAATGCCTATGAGCTGAGTCGTATCAATCTTGCAGATGTAGAACGCATTGAAGTTATTCGTGGCAATGGTTCTGCTTTGTATGGCAGCGATGCTATGGGTGGTGTTATTAACATCATTACAAAGAAAGCCAACCAAGAGCATGCAAGTATCGGTGCTCATACCGGCACTAAAGAAATGGGTACAAACTTCTATTATTCTTCCGGTCGTCAAGGCAAAGTAAGTGTAAAAGCCAGCGGCGGTATTGAAGATGTCCGTAAAGAGGTTAGCGGCTATTACAATAAAACCAAAGGTTATGATACTAGCAGCTCCAATATGTATGGACCTCGCCGTTTCTTAAATCTTGGTTTTGATTATGCCTTTGATGCTAACCGTGGTCTTGCTTTAGATTTGAATTTTATGCGTGAACAGTTCACCAGTAATAGCAGTGAAGGCACTGACAAAGGTGTTTATAATTATGACAACAACCGTTCCGATTATGCTTTGACCTATTATGGCAAGGATAATAAAAACGATTATAATCTGCGTATGTATTACAATACATTAAAGAAAAGCAACGTAACAAACGAAAATAATGCTATTACCGATTTTGACCATACCTCGTATGATACTTTGGTGTTTGAAGGCAAAAACAGCATGAAGCTGAATGATAAAAACACTATGACTTATGGCGCTGAATGGACTACGACCAATATGCGTGGTACACGTTTCGGCGGTGGCGGTGATAACAAATATAGCGAAACCTTTGCAGGTATCACTAAAGCAGGTTCTGAAAAGGATGTAGATACTTATGCTGCTTATCTGCAGGATGAATGGAAAATTACTGATAAATGGCTGCTTATTCCTGCTGTGCGTTTTGACCATCACAATGCCTTCGGCAGTCATACATCTCCTAAAATCGGTACTACCTATAGCTTCAGCGATAATAGCCGCTTTAAGGTCAACTATGGCAAGAGCTTCCGTGCGCCGACAGTATATGAATTGTACTCTACCATGGATAAACGCATGGGCATGATGAATGTTCAGGTATTAGGTAATCCTGATTTAAAACCTGAGAAAGCAACTAATTTCGACATCGGTTTTGAAGCAGAGCAAGGTAAATGGTCCGGCAAATTAGGTTATTATCATAATGAAATAGATAATCTTATTGATTCCGATATGTTCTACCGTGGCTATGTTCCCGGTGTCGGCATGGTTGTCAAGAGCAAATACTACAATGTAGGCGAAGCGGAAATCAGTGGTGCAGAAGCAGAGGTTGGTTACAATTTCAATGATAATTGGAATGTAAAGGCTACTTATAACTACACGGATGCCAAGGATAAAACCACTAATGCTCGTCTGAATAACAGAGCAAGACAAAACGGTGTTGTCCAATTAAGCTATACCGATAATGCTGAATTGCCGTTTACCGCAACTTTGTGGTCTAAGTGGTATGTAGATTATCTGTACAAGGTTTCCAGCAATGTTAATACTTATACCTTTAACACTTTTAACGTTGTTGCAGACAAGCAAATTACAAAAAATCTGCATGTTTATGCCGGTGTAGACAATATCTTTGACAAGACCTTACCCTATGATGAAAATCATAGCTATACTATCGACGGCCGCACCTGGCGTGTCGGCGCAGAGATGACCTTTTAATTAACTCAGAGTTTTGATCCCATAATATACAGCATACTGCTCCTTTCTGTACTTTGGGGAGCAGTATGCACCTCCTGTAAAGGTACGACAGCATTTGTAGATTTGTGAGGAAAATATGCAGGCAATAACAGATTTGATAATGTACTTTCATAAGGGCGGACTGGTTATGTGGCCTTTGCTCGCCTGTTCTATAACTGTGATAGCAATCGCCATTGAGCGGTTTATATATTATAATAGCGTGGACAGCGGCGCAGCCTTTGCCTCCCACTATTGTGCCGCCGTGCGCAGCGGTGATTTTGCTGTGGCGACGGAGCTGGCGCGCAAGGGCAGCGGCCAGTGCGCGCAAATGCTTGCCGATGTAGAGGCTGTTGCAGGCGGCAAGGCAGAAAAGAGCGCCTTCCTCGAAAGCCGTGCCGGTATTTTTATGGCGACGCTGCGCGATAAGCTGGATTACCTGAGCATTATCGTAACGATGTCTCCGCTGTTGGGACTGCTGGGCACTATTGTGGGCATGATTGGTGCCTTCAGTATTTTCAACGTAGAAGCCGGTGCGCCGATGGCGATTACAGGCGGCATCGGTGAAGCGCTGATTGCAACGGCGACAGGCTTGTGTGTAGCTATTCTTTCACTGTGCGCACATTCCTATTTCGCTCACCGTATGGACAACATGATTACGGATATGGAGCAGTGCTTCAGCGCGCTGCTGGAGGCTGAAACAAGGAGAGGAAGATCATGAAGCTGCGAGATGTGCGTAACAGGAAAACGCCGCCGCTGATGATTATCCCGATGATTGATATTATGTTCTTCCTGCTGGTCTTCTTTATGCTGAGCACGATGTATATGATTGACCTGAAAACGATTCCGGTGAAGCTGCCGCAGGCTAAAAATGCGGCTACGGATACCACGACAACCTTCGCCGTGACGATGAAGGCCGACGGCAGCATTTATCTTGGCGATGCCCAAACGGATGCGGAGGCCTTAGCGCTGCAGGCAGGCCTGGAGCAGAAGAAGAACAAAAACGTCGCCGTTGTCATCCGTGCGGAAAAGGCGCTGGAGTACGGCGAGGTGATTAAGCTTGTAGATAAGCTGAAGGGCGCAGGCGTAGCACGCTTCGGCCTGGCAACGGATGGCGGTAAGTAACGATGAAGCAGATAGAAAAGCTGCAGGCGAAGGCACGTCAGCGCTTTGGCTTTTGCGGTTCACTGATAATACATTTTATATTGTTCGTCGCACTGGCATTTTCCGGTGTCTTTGCTATGCAGCCGCCGGTTGCGGATGCTGACACCGTTGTGTTCTTTGATGCCGGCGGCGGAGGCGGAGGTGGCGGCGATGAAGCTGTCGCTGATGCTGCCGACGATGGCGAGGAGCAGGTGGAGGAAGTCGTGGAGGAAGAAACGATTACTCTGCCTGATGGCAAGATAGAGCATAAGCAGGTTGTGAAGCATGTACCTGCAGGTGCAAAAAAAGGCAGCAGCAGTGGCAGCGGCGGCGGTCACGGAACCGGCCATGGCACAGGCACCGGTAGCGGTATTGGTGCAGGCAGCGGCAGTGGCTCCGGTGGCGGTCACGGTGCGGGACACGGCAGCGGCGTCGGCGATGGTGTCGGCTCCGGCATTGCGCGCAATCCCAAAGTGCCTCCGCGCGTAGCCTCAACTGCGGCTCCGGTTTATCCGCAGGCACTGCGTGATGCGGGAATCGGCGGGCGCGTTGTCGTGCGTGGCGTTATAGGAACTGACGGGCGCGTAGAAAGCGCCGAAGTAGTGCGCTCCAGCGGCAACAGCACTCTGGATAACAACGCCCTAAGCGCCTTTTATAAATGGCGCTTCAGTGCTGCCAAAAACGACGCCGGACAAAAAGTACGCTGCTACTTCGTACAAGGCTTCCCATTCGTGATTGAATATAAATAATAGGCTATAAGGTAAATTTAACTTAGATTTTTATTGAGCTTGATAGTCTAAACTTCGCTCTAACAATCAGCACGTCACTCTTAACTCTTTGTTTAATGCACTTCGCTTAAACTTCTATTACGCTTGATATTCTAAACTTGGCATAAAGTTTTAGCACACCACTCTAGGCGCTGCGCAGACCGGAACGGACGACGGGCTCGCTAAAACCACGATGTTAAGCGAACTGCGCAAGCAACGGACAGGCACAGGAATTTTTCGCTGGAGTGTTGACGAAGCCTGCGGCAGAACAACACACAAAAATCAGCGACGTGAAAAATTCTGCGAATCTAGTCGCCGGAATCCGGCGAAGCAGCCGAAAAGGGCGTTTTTTGGATACTTTTTGCCGCCCTGGGCAAAAAGTATCATAACAGCAAGCATAATAAAAAATAGAAGAACAAACCATTAGGAGGAATACAACCATGAAAACCTTAGAAGGAAAACTCACCGCCAAAAACATGAAAATCGCCATCGTCGTAGCCCGTTTCAACGAATTCATCACCAGCAAACTCCTCAGCGGCTGCATCGACTGCCTGATCCGCCACGAAGCAGCTGACGAAGACCTCACCGTAGCCTGGGTACCGGGCGCCTTCGAAATCCCCATGGCAGCAAAAAAACTCGCAGAAAGCGGCAAATATGACGCAGTAATCTGCTTAGGTGCCGTAATCCGCGGCGCAACCCCGCACTTTGACTATGTATGCGCCGAAGCCTCCAAAGGCATCGCTCAGGTAAGCATGCAAACCGGCGTACCCGTAGCCTTCGGCGTACTCACCACCGAAAACATTCAGCAGGCTGTAGAACGTGCAGGCACCAAGGCCGGCAACAAGGGCGTAGACTGCGCAATGACCGCAATGGAAATGGTAAATCTCTTCAAAGAAATGTAACATTTTCACCGCTTGCCTTTTTGACTATTATGATTTATAATTGACATTGTGGAAGAGCTGATAACAGGCTGTTCCCCATGCATGAAATTTGCAAGCCCGCTAGCAGTAGTTTAGTGGGCTTGTTTTGTTAAGCAAGTAAAATTTTTGCCGTAAGGCAGGATTGTGAGGCAGATATTATGGAAGATGTTTTGACAAAGGCTACGGCCGACGGTGTACGTATTTATGCATTATGCACCACTAATCTGGTACAGGAAGCAGCTAAAAAGCACGGCTGCTCCCATCTGGCAAGCGCTGCTCTGGGACGTGCGATGAACGGCGCGCTGCTGCTGGCCGCAACAATGAAGGATAACGAGCGCATCAGCCTGCGTCTGAAGGGCGACGGTCCTTTGGGCGAGGTAGTAGCAGATGCCGAAGGCAGCACAGTGCGCGGTTATGTAGAAAACCCCGATGCATTTTTGCCCCTGAAAAATGGCAAGCTGGATGTCGGCGGCGGCATCGGCGAGGGTAATATTATCGTAACGCGTTATCTGCAGAATGCAGAGCCCTTCACCGGCTACTGCGAGCTGCAGGACGGCGAAATCGCCAGCGACCTGACCAAATACCTCTATGTATCCGAACAGACACCGACAAGCGTTGCTCTGGGCGTACTGGTTGACAAGGACGGCAACGTAACCGCATCCGGCGGCTTCTTTATTCAGGCTATGCCGGGCTGCACCGACGAGGTTCTGGAAAAGCTGGAAAACAACGTTAACCTGACTCCGTATGTAACCCAACTGCTGGAAATCGGTTATACTCCGCAAAAGATGATAGAAATTCTCGGCCGCGGTCTGGACGTTGATATTAAAGAAACCCTTCCCCTGAGCTTCAAATGCCGCTGCAGCCGTGAGCGCATTCTGGCGGCTCTGGGCAGCCTTGATGTAAAATCTCTGGAGGAGCTGGCGCAGGACAAAACTACGGAAGCACACTGCGAATTTTGTAACAGCACCTATGAATATACTCAGGATGAAATCAAGCACCTGCTGGAAGAAAAGGAAAAGCAGGCACAGCTGGAGGCTGCTAAACAGAATATCAAATAACAAAACTTTTCTTGACAAATGAAACTTTTGTTTGTATAATAAAGGCAGTGAATTGATGAATTTTAAATTTATTTTATATATTAGGAGGCAAGCAGATGGACGCAGATAAAAAGAAAGCCTTAGACATGGCGATGCACCAGATTGAAAAGGATTTTGGCAAGGGCAGCATTATGATGCTGGGCGAAGCAAGTGCCAAAATGAATATAGAGGTTATCCCTACAGGCGCTTTATCCCTGGATATTGCTCTTGGTGTCGGCGGTATTCCGCGCGGACGTGTTATTGAGATTTACGGTCCCGAATCTTCCGGTAAAACCACCTTGGCAATCCATGCCATTGCTGAAGCTCAAAAACAAGGCGGTATTGCCGCTATCATTGATGCAG
>OLIV01001762.1_pt1 | contig 9772 bp, 7 predicted proteins | sample 1601411 | NCBI WGS metagenome assembly OLIV01 (sample SAMN03922450, study PRJEB24848) | human gut metagenome | isolation source: stool sample | host: Homo sapiens | place: Germany | collected 2009-11 | reverse complement strand
GAATGAGCGATATAATTCATTTGTTACCTGATTCGGTAGCTAACCAGATTGCTGCCGGTGAAGTGATACAACGTCCCGCGTCTGTCATCAAGGAGCTAGTGGAGAATGCGATTGATGCAGATGCACAAAATATACATGTATTGGTGACTGATGCAGGTAAAACCAGCATTCAGGTGATTGATGATGGAAAAGGAATGTCCGAAACGGATGCCCGTCTTTCTTTTGAGCGACATGCCACTTCTAAGATACGTCAAGCGGCGGATCTGTTTGCTTTGCGTACAATGGGATTTCGCGGAGAGGCATTGGCTTCTATCGCTGCTGTGGCACAGGTAGAGTTAAAGACACGTCCGGAATCGGAAGAGTTGGGCACGAAGCTGGTGATTGCAGGCTCTCAAGTGGAAAGCCAAGAGGCTGTGTCCTGTTCTAAAGGAAGTAACTTCTCTGTAAAGAACCTATTCTTTAATGTACCTGCCCGTCGTAAATTTCTAAAGGCTAATTCAACGGAATTGAGTAACATCCTTGCCGAATTTGAACGGATCGCTTTGGTGCATCCGGAGGTTGCCTTTTCGCTTTATAGTAATGATTCGGAGTTATTCAATCTTCCAGTATCACAATTACGCCAACGTATCCTTGCTATTTTCGGTAAGAAGCTCAATCAGCAGTTACTGAACATAGAGGTCAATACTACCATGGTGAAAATCTCCGGATACGTAGCCAAGCCGGAGACTGCCCGTAAGAAAGGGGCACATCAGTATTTCTTTGTCAACGGGCGTTATATGCGTCATCCTTATTTTCATAAGGCAGTCATGGAGGCTTATGAACAGTTGATTCCCACCGGTGAACAGATTTCCTACTTTATCTATTTCGATGTAGATCCGGCTAATATTGACGTGAATATCCATCCGACAAAGACTGAAATCAAGTTTGAAAATGAACAGGCCATTTGGCAGATACTTTCAGCATCCGTGAAGGAGTCGTTGGGTAAATTCAGTGCGATCCCTTCTATTGATTTTGATACGGAAGACATGCCTGACATTCCGGCATTTGAGGAGAAAATGTCTTCCGAGCCTCCGAAGATACATTATAATACAGATTATAATCCGTTTAAAGTTTCTGCCGGTGGCGGTGGTGGCGGATCGTACAGCCGTTCGAAAGTGGAATGGGAAGATTTGTACGGAGGGCTGACGAAAGCCAGTAAGATGAATAACCCGCAACCGGAACCAGAAATGGATTGGGAAGACTCTTCTATTGGCGGCGAACCCGCTTTCGTTGAAGAAAAGATGGAGACGGTCACCTCTGCCGCTTCTTCTACTTTGTATGCCAGTGAACCGGTGATAGAGAAAGGAAATCAGCATTTGCAGTTTAAAGGGCGGTTTATCCTGACTTCAGTTAAATCCGGTTTGATGCTAATCGATCAGCACCGGGCACACATACGGGTGCTTTTTGATCGTTATATGGTACAGATCCAACAAAAACAGGGGGTATCACAAGGCGTCCTGTTCCCGGAAATCTTACAGTTGCCGGCTTCGGAAGCAGCTGTACTGCAAAGTATTATGGATGATTTGTCTGCAGTCGGTTTCGATTTGAGTAATCTGGGAGGTGGTAGCTATGCCATTAATGGTATTCCTTCGGGGATTGAAGGTCTGAATCCGGTGGAACTGGTGCGTAATATGCTGCATACGGCAATGGAAAAAGGAAGTGACGTCAAGGAAGAAATTCAAAGTATTCTGGCATTAACATTGGCTCGCGCGGCGGCTATTGTTTACGGACAGGTGTTGAGTAATGAAGAAATGGTAAGCCTTGTAGACAACCTTTTTGCCTGTCCCTCACCGAATTACACCCCTGATGGGAAAACTGTTTTGACAACAATCAAGGAGGAAGACATCGAAAGATTATTCAAATAAAACAAATAATTTCATCTTTTTCTAAAACCTTTTAGTTCAGTTCGTGTTATTTAAATAGTTCAACAAAGAAAAAGATTTAAATAACCACTTAACTATTAGGTATATGAAAAAGATTCTGATGTTGCTGGCATTTGCCGGCGTTGCGTCTGTCGCTTCTGCGCAGCAGACAATGACTGTAACTGAATACGAAGTGATTCAGGTACAAGATAAATATCAAGTAATAACTAATCCTTTCTGGAGTAACTGGTTCTTCTCTGTAGGAGGCGGCGCCCAGGTGCTATATGGAAACAATGACCATATCGGCAAATTCAGAGACCGTGTTGCTCCTACATTTAACGTGTCTGTCGGCAAATGGGTAACTCCGGGATTCGGGCTGCGTTTGCAATACAGCGGATTGCAGGCAAAAGGATTCACTACCAGCGAAACTGCTAATTATGTAGTGGGTGGCCCGAGAGAAGACGGTTCTTACAAACAAAGATGGGACTACATGAACTTGCACGGTGATTTGATGATTAACCTGAACGCACTTTTCGGTGGATACAATCCGAACCGCGTATATGAAATTATCCCTTATATAGGTGCCGGTTGGGCTCATGCTTATTCTCGTCCTCACACTAACTCCGCTACTTTCAATGCAGGTATTATCAACCGCTTCCGTTTGTCGAATGCTGTTGACTTGAATCTGGAGTTGAGCGCAACAGGGCTGGAAGGCAAGTTTGACGGAGAACATGGAGGTAAACCCGATTATGACGGTATCTTAGGTGCTACCCTCGGTGTGACTTATTACTTCCCTACCCGCGGATTCCAACGTCCTACTCCACAGATTATCTCTGAACTCGAATTGAATCAGATGCGTAATCAGATGAATGCAATGGCAGCAGCTAATATGCAATTGCAACAACAGTTGGCAAATGCACAACAACCAGTAGAAGTAGAAGATACTGAAGAAGTTGTTATCACAGATACTAACATTGCTCCGCGTACCGTATTCTTCAAGATCGGTTCTGATAAATTATCTCCGCAAGAAGAAATGAACTTGTCATATCTTGCCAGCAAGATAAAAGAATCTCCGAATGCTACATACACAATCAACGGATATGCTGACTCTGCAACCGGTACTCCTGCTTTCAATCAGAAGTTAAGTTTGGAACGTGCACAGGTTGTTAAAGACTTGTTGGTTAAGAAGTATGGCATCTCTGCCGATAGACTGAAAGTTGCAGCCGGTGGTGGTGTTGACAAATTCGGTCAACCGATTCTGAACCGTGTAGTATTGGTAGAATCTGCACAGTAATAAAAAGTAAAAAAGCGATTTCAGCATTCAGCGATTCTCTGTAATCGCTTGCTGGAAAGAGATAGCGGCTGAAAGCGAACCTTGAAAAGAGAGGTTCATGCTTTCAGCCGCCTTTTTTATATCTGTTATTTTGGGGTATCTCCTCTGGTATTTTATTTTGTTTTAGTTTATTTGACAGGCTGATAATCTCTGGACTTTCCATAAAATCCTGGGGCCGGCACATAAATAGGTTGACTGGGAATGCCGATATTCTGCAGCTTGCCTTCCTGACGGAGTCGGCGAATATGAATCATGGCTGTGGAACGTACCATCCCCGTGATGCCTTGAAAGTCGGAACGTTGCATAATCTGATGATCGCTGAAATACTCTTTTAGCCGCATGTCTCAATCGGATTTGTAATCCGATTGCTTTGAGCATCAGGATTTTTAATCCGAACTATATATTAAAGTATAGGTGTATTGCGGATTATAAATCCTGATACTCGGAGAACGGCGGATTGCAAATCCGCCGGGACGCATAATGTTTGGTAACTAGCTAACCTTCCGCTGTTATTTTTTCTAAGTATATGTCCTTCTTTAGCTAAATATCGGCAATGAGACTTTCAAATTAGGATATTTGTCACCCAATTGTTTCAAGAAGTCATTGCCAATGATAATATCCTGTATTGTTTCTTGTAGATCTGTCGGAATCTCCGGGATATTTGTAAATATCAGACAGGAGTAGATAATGAGTTCAACAGGTTTCTCGTCGGTTTGCAATGAAAGTTTGTATGCTTTCACGTTGTTTCCTCTGGCTTGTGCCTGTGCTTGTACTTGTCCCTCCATAGGAATTGCGATGAGACGGGAATTTTCAAGACGCGCCTGATTGAATACAAAATGATTGTCGATTTCTCCATCTGTGTCTGTATCGAATAGGTGCAGATTGTCTCCGCTCAATACCAGATATTTGGGAGTTTGTACGGTATTGAAACGTACAGTTCCTAAGGTGGCCATTCCTTTCAGCTTATCTTTCATTCCGTCTTTGAGTGCGGATGCTACACCATACTCATTGCTGGCATAGTTGAAAGCGTCAATTTTTTCTTCTCCCATAGCTTCTTTCAGGAAAGATAAATCAGAGTTTAAGCAGAGTTTTTTATACTGTTCTGCATTTGCAAATTCAGCTTTGAAATCGGTGTTGTTCACTACTTGTGCCTGTTTCGAGTTTTTGTTTTTCATGTAAAACCAGTATCCTAGATATAGAACAATGAAAATGACCGGAATAAAGGTGTAAATAGACATAGTTTGTACTTTTTAATGTTATTAATAATGGTTTGTTTTATACTTCCACGGGTTTCACTTCTTTTTTTTTTCCAGGAATACATCCCCAAATGATAAGGGCAATTATAAGAAGTCCGACAGCTTTACCGCCATAACGGGAATAGAAACCGATCTTGTTCAACTTCTCTCCATCCAAATTATTTTCTTTTAGGATGGTAGCCAGTTGTTCTTCCGTCAGTTCATAGTAAGTGTCTTCCTTTTCGCAATAGCCGACCAGGCGAGGCTCTTTCTCTATGTATAGAGGGAGAAGGTAAGCGATGTTGAACTCCTGATGGAAAGTTGCCAGATCAATGTAGTTTCCATCGTCTGTTTGGTACTCTTCGGTATCAGGCAAATCTGCTACTTTGGTTAATACTTCGCGGTCGCCGAAAGGGATTTTTAAACCACGTGCGGATACTGTTTGGCAAGATAAGAAAAGAATGCCGCCAAGTGCAAATAGAAATTTAAGGTGCTTCATGCTTCTTGTGTTTAAGTGAATAATTTGTGTGATTTTTATTGATATTGTGGCAAAGATAGGAAAAAGAAGAATAAAAGCCGTATAATTGTTTGGAATTTGTAAGCTCTATTCTTTTTTATAAAATGAGGAGATTTTTTTCCTGATTTAGAGGATTTGTATCCTGATTTATGCAATTGATGTAAAATTGCATTATTGGGATAATCCAAATAATTTAATAACAATTGATTGGAGCTATTAATAATTATCTATATTTGTGATATAGAACTCAAATCTGGAATATTATGGACGACTTTAATACTGTATATGCACTACTCGTTTTGGTTATGTTATTTATTTTATTGAGTAGGTTGGACAATCGCTTCGGAAAGATAGAGAAAGAGTTGAATGAGATCAAGAAACGGATGGAAGATTATCTCAAGGTTCAGCAAAATTCTGTTGCTGAAGCCTCCAAGCCGAAAGAGGAAATATCAGAAAAAGAAACAAAAGATATTCCTGTGATGCCTCAAGCGGCAGAGCATGTTACGGTAGTAAAGACCGGACAACGAGAAGAGGCTGTTCAGGAAAAACACGAACCGGTTGTTGAAGCAGTTGTCCGTGAGACATTGGAAAAGACGCCTGAAAAGACGCTTGAAACAAGAATGGAGGAAGTTTGCGTAGAGGCTGTTCGGAAGGAATCCGCTGAATCTTCGACTGTGCCAGTTGTACCGGTTACTCCGGTTGTTCCGGTTGCCCCGACTGTTCCGAAACAAAAGAAGCAGGTGAACTATGAAAAATTCATCGGTGAGAACCTTTTCGGGAAGATTGGTATCCTTATATTTGTAATCGGTGTAGGCTTCTTTGTAAAGTATGCCATTGATAAAAACTGGATTAATGAAACCTTCCGTACCGTGCTTGGTTTCTTGACGGGAACTGTATTGCTGGCTGTTGCCGAACGGTTGCAAAAGAAATACCGAACCTTCAGTTCGCTGCTTGCGGGTGGTGCTTTCGCTGTGTTCTATCTTACAGTTGCCATTGCTTTCCATTATTATCATATTTTCTCGCAGACTATGGCCTTTATCATTCTGATTGGTGTCACAGTGTTTATGTCTATTCTGTCTGTGGTATATAATCGGCGTGAGTTGGCTATCATTTCTCTTGTAGGAGGATTCCTTGCGCCATTCATAGTGAGTAGCGGGGAAGGAAGTTATTTGGTACTGTTCACTTACGTGAGCATATTAAACCTGGGTATGTTCGGACTTTCCATTTATAAAAAGTGGAGTGAACTTCCAATGATTTCATTTGTCTTTACTTGCCTGATAATGGGAATCTTTCTTTTGTTTAACTATACCTCTAGTTCTATGGTTATTTCGAACCATCTGTTTTGGTTTGCTACTCTGTTCTATTTTATCTTTCTACTTCCGGTGTTCTCTATCCTTCGTGGAGAGAATATGCGGACGATGAGCCGGGGATTAGTATTCGTCATTATAACGAATAATTTTATCTATTTGCTTTCAGGAGCCTTATTCTTGCAGAATATGGGATTGTCTTTCAAAGCAAGCGGCTTGTTGAGCCTGTTTATCGCTCTTGTTAATTTAGGACTGGTTCTTTGGTTGTGGAAGAATAGGAAGGAATATAAATTCCTCGTGCATACCACGTTGGGGCTTGTGCTGACATTTGTCTCCATTACAGTTCCGATTCAACTGGACGGAAACTATATAACCTTGCTTTGGGCATCGGAAATGGTATTGCTGTTGTGGCTCTATGTTAAGTCGAAAATTAGAGTATATGAGTATGCGGCTAAAGTCCTGGTAGGACTCACTTTCGTTTCTTACTTGATGGATGTGTATGGTGTGATGTTTGAACATCATTCCTTGGATACAATTTTTCTGAATAGTTCATTTGCCACCTCTTTGTTTGTGGGATTAGCGACAGGAGCATTTGCTTTATTAATGGAATATTATCATTCCTTCTTCTCTACGGCACGCCGGTTGAAATACAGCTTTTGGAATCCTTTTATGCTTATCGTCTCCGTAATCATACTTTATTATACATTTATGATGGAATTCAATTTGTATTTTGAAGGGGAGACGAGAAGCGGAGCTATGTTCTTGTTTACAGCCATATCCATTTCGAGTGTTTGCTATGCTTTCAGAAAACGATTCCCGATAACGAAACATCTCACTTCTTATATCTTGACTATTGGGGCAAACGTACTTGTATATATTATAAATATATGGGGCGACCAGAGAATATGGACTTCCCCTCCTGTTGTACTACCATGGCTGACAGCTGTGTTCGTAATAGCGAATTTGTATTATGTAGCACGTATGTACTATATATCAATCGGCATAAAATCCCGTTTCACCGTATATCTGAATATTCTTGCCACGCTCCTTTGGCTGACAATGGTACGCTCTTTCCTTTGGCAAGTAGGAGTGGACGATTTCAGTGCCGGGCTGTCACTCTCATTAAGCATTGCCGGGTTCGTCCAAATGGGGTTGGGCATGCGCCTGCATCAGAAACTACTCCGCATGGTGAGCCTTGCGACTTTCGGATTAGTCCTGCTCAAACTCGTCTTTGATGATTTATGGGCTATGCCGACCATTGGCAAGATTATTGTATTTATCATTCTGGGATTGATATTGCTGATACTTTCATTCCTTTATCAGAAACTAAAGGATGTGTTGTTCAAGAATGACGAGGAAGAAACAAACTGAATCTTTGAAAAATATCCGATAAGAAAGGCTGCCTGTTCTACAAAAGAAGGGCAGCCTTTACCTTATAATTATGTTTATTCCCAGACGAAATCTTTTACTCTTGCGAGAAACGTTTCACCTGCTCTTCGATTAATTCCTTATCATCAAAATAATTAATCTTCATCGCCTTCTTCACGTCAGCCAAAGTCTCGGCAGCCGCAGCCCTTGCCACTTCGCAGCCTTGCTGAAGCATCTCGTAGATAGCAGGGATATCCTTGCTGAACTCCTTGCGACGATTGCGAATCGGTTCCAAAGTCTCCTGCATGATGGAATTCAGGAAGCGTTTCACTTTTACGTCACCCAATCCGCCGCGTTGATAATGCGCTTTCAGTTCTGCCAGATTCGGATAATCCGGTAAATAACGTTCGAAATGTTCGGGGAGGCAGAAAGCATCTAGGTAAGTAAATACCGTATTACCTTCAATTTTTCCCGGATCTTGTACGCGGAGATGCCCCGGGTCGGTATACATACTCATGATTTTCTTTTGGATTTCTTCCGGTTCTTCCGAAAGGTAGATGCAGTTTCCGAGCGATTTACTCATTTTAGCTTTACCGTCAGTTCCCGGAAGACGCAGACAAGCTGCATTGTCCGGCAACAGGATTTCCGGTTCTACCAATGTCTCACCATATATATAGTTGAAACGGCGAACGATTTCGCGAGCCTGTTCGAGCATCGGTTCCTGGTCTTCACCCACAGGGACAGTCGTTGCGCGGAATGCTGTAATGTCTGCTGCCTGGCTGATGGGATAAGTGAAGAAACCTACGGGAATACTTGCTTCAAAGTTACGCATCTGGATTTCCGATTTCACGGTCGGGTTACGTTGCAGGCGGGATACGCTGACAAGATCCATATAATAGAAACTAAGTTCGCATAGTTCCGGTATTTGCGACTGGATGAAAATCGTAGCTTTAGTCGGATCAATACCACAAGCCAGATAATCAAGAGCAACTTCGATTACATTCTGACGCACCTTTTCCGGGTTGTCGGCATTGTCGGTGAGCGCCTGCGCATCGGCGATCATAATGAATATTTCGTCGAACTCGCCCGAGTTCTGCAGCTCGACGCGGCGGCGGAGCGAACCCACGAAGTGGCCCAGGTGGAGCCGGCCCGTGGGACGGTCGCCGGTAAGGATGATTTTTGCCATATTTTTAGAGAAAGTACATTTTGCAGGCGAAGATACGAAAAACTATGCGGCAATGCGAAAAAGTTGTCCGATATAGCTTTTTTTTATATCTTCGCTTTCTCAAATAGACGCCTGTTATGACAATCATCCAACTCGAATATCTGCTGGCCGTGGCCAACTGCGGGAGTTTCTCGCTTGCGGCCGAACACTGTTTTGTGACGCAACCTTCTTTGAGCATGCAGGTTAAGGCGCTTGAAGAGGAGCTTGGCGTGGTGCTTCTGGACCGTTCGAAAAAGCCCGTCATTCCCACCGAGGCGGGCGAGGTGGTGCTGGAGCAGGCGCGCGAGACGATCAAGGCGTACAATTACATCAAGGAGGCCGTTTCGGAGCTCAAGGGCGAAACCGCGGGCAAACTGCGGCTGGGCGTCATCCCGACCATCGCGCCCTACCTGCTGCACAAATTCATCCCGGCCTTCGTGCGCGACTACCCGAAGGTCGAGCTGGAAATATCCGAGATGATCACTTCGGACATCGTCGAGGCGCTCAAGCGCGACCGTATCGACGCGGCGCTGGTCGCCAGCGGCACCTGCGGCGAGGGCATCCTCGAGCAGGAGCTTTTCAACGACCGCTTCTACGCTTACGTGTCGCCCGAAAATCCGCTCTATGAGCGGCAGAATATCCGTATCGAGGAGATCGACCTCAAGGACCTGGTGATCTTGAGCCCCGGCAACTGCATGCGCACTATTCGTTCGAATCGGGTTCGCTGGATACGCTCATGCGGATCGTCGACTGCACGTCGTGTCTGACGATCATTCCCGAAATGGCCGTCGAATACATCCCCTCGGACCGCCGCGACCGGCTGAAAACCCTTTCGAAAGGGGCTACCTCGCGCAAGATCGCCGTCGCCGTGCGCCGCACCTACGTCAAGAACTCGATCATCCGGGCC
>OLIV01001761.1_pt1 | contig 9774 bp, 9 predicted proteins | sample 1601411 | NCBI WGS metagenome assembly OLIV01 (sample SAMN03922450, study PRJEB24848) | human gut metagenome | isolation source: stool sample | host: Homo sapiens | place: Germany | collected 2009-11 | reverse complement strand
CGCTATGCTATGGCCAATTCCAGCCCCACGGGGCAGTGATCCGAACCATGGACATTGTTTTCTATCCATGCGTCCCGGATGGCCGGGGCCAACTCCTCCGAAACGAAGAAGTAGTCGATGCGCCACCCGACGTTGTTGACGCGGGCGCGCTGCTTGTAGGACCACCACGAGTACTGGTGCGGCTCGTCGCCGTGGATGTGGCGGAAGGGCATGCCCTCCGCCGCCTCCAGGCGGAAGAAATCCTCCATGTGGGCGTTCATGTGGCTGGCCCCCAGGCTGCCCCAGAAGGACACGATCAGGGGACGGCCGTCGGTGAGGCCCAGCTTTTCCCGGGCCTGGGAACGGGTCAGGTCAAAGAAGTCGCCCCGCACCGGGGTGCCGGTGACGACGATTTTGTCGGGATGGCGATAGTGCCGGCGGCACTCCTCAAAGCCCACCATGATGCGGTCGGCGCTGCCCTCCAGCATTTTGGTGGTGAGGCCGGGGACCATGTTGGACTCGTGGACTGCCGTGGGGATGCCCATACCGGCGGCGCACTTGACCACCGGATAGCTGGCATAGCCGCCGGTGCCCACCACCAGATCAGGGCGGAAGTCCCGGAGGATGGCCCGGGCCCGGCTGTGGGATTTGGTCAGCATGGACAGGGAGCGCAGGTTGTGGGCCAGGCCGCCGTGACCCAGGGAGCGCTGGAAGCCTCCCATGGGGATGCCCCGGAAGGCGTAGCCGGCCTTTTCCACCAGGTCCCGCTCCATGCCGTCGGGGGTGCCCACAAACAGCACCTGCACCTGGGGATCCTGCTTCTGCATATAGCCTGCCAGGGCCAGGGCGGGGTTCACATGGCCCGCCGTGCCGCCGCAGGTAAAAATCACTTTCATGAGAGGGCCTCCTATCCGTTTTCCGGGGCAGGCATCTGCCGCGAGACGCTGAGTACAATGCCCATTTCCGCCAGCTGGCACAGCAGAGCCGTGCCGCCATAGCTGAAGAAGGGCAGGGAAATGCCGGTGGCGGGCACCAGGCCCGTGACCACGGCGATGTTCAGAAAGGTCTGGAGCCCGGTGAGGGTCATGAAGCCCACCACCAGCAGGGCACCGAACCGGTCCCGGGCGTGGAGGGCAATCCAGAAGCCCCGGAGGATCAGCAGGGCGAACACCAGCATGATGACGCAGGCTCCCACCAGACCCAGCTCCTCGCAGATCACGGCGAAGATACAGTCGTTGTGCTCCTCGGGCAGGTACAGGAACTTCTGGCGGCCCTTGCCCAGGCCCACGCCCAGCAGGCCGCCGGAGCCGATGGCAATGAGGCACTGGGCGATCTGCCAGCCGTCGCCCCGATACCACTCGGCGTTGAAGGGGTCCCGCCAGGTGTTGATGCGGGTTTCCCCGTAGTGCAGGATGCCCTTTTGCACCAGGATCACATACAGGGCGCCCACCAGGCCTACGCCGCCGATGCCCAGGGGAATCAGCCAGCCCTTGATGCCGCCCACAATCATCAGCACGATGCCCGTGCAGACGATGAGGATGGTGCCGGACAGGTGGGGCTCCCGCATCATCAGAAGGGCGATGACGCCCAGAATCAGCACATAGGGCCAGATGCCCTGGCTCCAGGTCTGCATTTTCTCGCGCTTTTTGGAAATGGTGGCGGAGAAATAGATGACCACGGCCATTTTGGCCAGCTCCGAGGGCTGCACCGAGATGCCGGCAATGGTCAGCCAGTTGGCCGCTCCATATTTGGTGCCGGTGAGGCCCAGCAGGTAGAGCACCACGGTGAGGCTCAGCAGGCCGATGGCCCCGGCGGCCATGAGCCAGCGGATTTTCTTGGCCCGGTCCAGGTTGCGCAGGAAGACCCCCAGCACCAGGAACAGGGCCAGTCCCAGCACCACGCAGAGGAACTGCTTGAAGACGGTCACGGGTCTCACGAGGTCGGCCTGCTGCGCCATCACCTCGTCGATGGACTTGTAGGCCGACGGAATCTCGTCGAGCACGCCGGGATCGTGCCTGCAGACGACGCCCGCCGTCTCGCGCTTCAGGTCGGCAACCGTGAAGACCTTTTTGGCCTGCGTGCGGCTCATCGTGCGGCCCGCGCCGTGCGCGGACGACATGAAGGACTCCTCGGAGCCGAGTCCCTCGACCAGATACGAGGCGGCGCCCATGCTCCCCGGGATGATGCCGAGCTCGCCCCTGCCCGCATGAACGGAGCCCTTGCGCGTCACCCATACGTCGCGCCCGTAATGCGTCTCGCGAGCCACGTAGTTGTGATGGCAGTCGACGACGGGCTCGTCGGAGGAGATCTCCGCCCCCGGCATCACCTCGCGCACCGCGGCCATGACGTCCTCCATCATGATCTCGCGGTTGATCTTCGCATAGGCCTGCGCCCAGTTGACCGCATCCATGTAGTCGTTGAAGTCATCGGTGCCCTCATCGAACCAAGCAAGCGCGGGATCGGGCAGCCGGACCTTCCCTCCAAGTGCCTTCTCGCGGGCGATGCCGATGAAACGCGAGGCCATGACGTTGCCCACGCCGCGCGAACCCGAATGGAGCATCACGCGCACGACGCCGTCTGCATCAGAGGTGAGTTCGATGAAGTGGTTGCCCGCTCCCAAGCTTCCGAGCTGGCTCTGCCAGGTCATGGACACCATGCGCTCGAGGAGTTCGGGATGACGGTCGAGAAGGCTCTTCATGCCTTCCTCGAAGGGCTCCGTGCGGTCGTGACGCACGGCGTCGGGCCTCCTCTCGGTCATGCCGACGGGCACGTGCCGCAGAATCGCCTCGTAGACAGCGCGGACCGCGCGGTCGTCAAGGTCGCCGCGCCTGAAGTTGAGTCGTGCAAGGCGCATGCCGCAGCCGATGTCGACGCCGACGGCGCTCGGGATGACGGCGCCTTCGGTCGCGATCACGCTGCCTATGGTGGCGCCCAGACCTGCATGAACGTCGGGCATCGCCGCGACGTGATGAAAGACGAACGGCAACGAGGCCGTGTTGAGAAGCTGCTCACGCGACTTGTCGTCGAGCGTCTTCGCCCAGACGTGAACAGGGACGCTTCCTTCGCGTCCGATGATGGAAAAGGCCGCCATGGCGGTACCTCCACACTAGTTCTTTTTAGTTTCAGTTGATATATTTCACCTTTTTCGCAACAAGGGTTCAATTATATGAAGAAGTGCTCGCCCGCACACGCGGGAAAACACCTGAAACGCAAAGGCCGCCGTCGTTCAGTCGAACGCGGCGGCCTTTTCTGAGGCTGTCGAATGTCAGCGGACGGTGCCGATGACGAGGTCGATGCCTTCGGTGCCCGTCTGGACGGGAGCGGAAGTCTCGCCCTCGAGGTCGCCCGCCTGCGGCATGAAGTTGCCGGTGCGGGAGATTCGGGCTCCGACGATCACGTCCTTGACGTCGGCGAGCGTCGTGGCGCCCATGGCCATCGTCATGTCGCTCGTGAGCTTGAACTCAAAGGGGAGCTCCTTGGCGGTGATGCGCATGAAGGCGACCGGCATTTTCGAGCCCGTGGTCGGGCGTGCGTAGATGAAGACAGTGTCCTCGGGCTTGACCTTGTCGGCGTGGGCCTTGTCGAGCGTCACGCGGCCGGAGACAAACGAGGGCTCGGCGGCCTGGACGGTCGGGACGCTCTCGCCCTTGAAGGCTTCGGCCTCAGCCTGACGGGCTGCGGGATCCATGCCGGCGAGGCGGCGGGCCTCGTCGATGTTGTTGCGGATCTGCTGGGCGTCGCCGAAGTCCTCGGGAAGCACGACGAGGAGCTTTTCCCAGTAGGCGGCGGCTTCGGCGTACTTCTCATGATCCCAGGCGTCGATGGCAAGGAGCGCGAGCGCCTTCCACTGGCCCGGATCGATCTTGAGGGCGCGTTGCAGAAGCGCACGGGCCTCGTCCGTGATCACCTTGTTGTTCGCGGCGGCCGTCATGTCGGCCATGTCGGCGATGATGTCGGCGTTGTTCGGCACCAGACGGTCGACCTCGCGGAAGGCGTCGAGCGCCTCGGCGAAGCGACCCACGTTGGAGAGCGTGCGCGCGAGCATGTACCAGGTCTGGGCGTCGTCGGGCGTCTCCTTCAGGCGGTTCTGAAGGCGCTCGATGGCGGCCATCATGTCGGACTGGCTGTGGCCCTGCGTCTGGCGCTGCTGGTTCTGGACGGCCTCGAGGAAGGCGGGGTCCATGGCGTTGTAGCGGCCGAGCGCAAGATAACCGAAGACGGCGGAGGCGGGAATCACGACGGCGAGCACGACGGCGATGATTCGGGCGACCTTGGACTGGTCCTTGACTTCGGCGTCGGTGTCGCGGGAGGTTTCCTCAAGCACGCGGCGCTCGAGTTCGAGGCGGGACTCCTCGTACTCGTCGAGGTCGATGCGGCCGGCCTCACGCTCCTTTTCAAGGTCCGCGGCCTGCTGACGCAGGATGCCGAGAATCGTTTCGTGGCGGTCTTCGGCGTCAGCGGCCTTGCGGCCGCCGAACCAGAGCGGCAGCGCCACGGCGGCCATCGCGATCAGGCAGAAGACGACGCAGATGATGATGAAGGTTGTCAGCATCGGTTACTCCTTGTCGCCCGAGAGCAGCTTGTCCGCGCGGGCCTTTTCCTCGGCGGTGAGCGGACGGACGGTCTTGGCGACGGCCGACTTGCGGCGGCGGAGGTTGAGGTAGAACGCGGCGAGGCCCACGAGGAAGAGCGCGACGGGGCCGAGCCAGAGGATGACCGTGTTGGCCTTGAAGGGCGGCTTGTAGAGCACGAAGTCGCCGTAGCGTTCGACCATGTAGTCCACGATCTCCTTGTTGGTCTTGCCGGCCTTGACCTGCTCGATCACCTGGTTGCGCAGGTCGACGGCGAGCTCGGCGTTGGAGTCGGCGATGGACTGGTTCTGGCAGACGAGGCAGCGGAGCTGCTCGGAAACCTCGACGACGCGCTGGTGGGCGATCGGGTCAAAGGCGGTCGGAGCGGCTTCGCGCGGAGCGGCGAAGGCCGTGCCGGCCATCAGTGCGCAGGCCGCGAGGGCGGCGCCCATAAGCTTGACGGACTTCATGTTATTCGGCCTCCAGCTGCTTGATGAGGGGCTTGAGCTGCTCGTTCCAGATCTGCGGATCGAGCGGGTAGCTCACCTTGGCGCGGATCACGCCCTTCTTGTCGATGACGAAGGTCTCGGGAACGCCCGTGACGCCGAGGTCAAGACCGACCCGGTTCTTCACCTCGAAGACGACCATGTCGTAAGGATTGCCCTGCTGGCGCAGCATGTTGAGGGCGGCGCCGGGATTGTCCTTGTAGACGAAGCCAACGATCGGGGTCTTGAGGCCGTCCTTCTTGAGCTTGACCATGTAGGGGTGCTCCTGCTTGCAGGGAATGCACCACGTGGCCCAGACGTTGAGCATCCAGACCTTGCCCTTCATCTCCTCGGTGGAGAGCGTCTTCGTGGTGTCGAAGAGCGTCGGGAGCGACCACTGCGGCATCGGCTTGTTGATGAGCACGCTGGGCAGCTGTCGCGGATCCATGTAGAGCCCCTTGAAGAGGAAGCCCGCGAGGACAATGAAGATTCCGAAGGGAATCAGATACTTGAGAGACTTGCTCATGACTTATTCTCCGTCAGCTTCGTTCTTCTGCTTGCGGCGGCGGTAGCGTCGGTCGGACGCGGCCCAAAGGCCAGCGGCGGCCATGATGATGCAGCCCCACCAGATCCAGGTGACGTAAGGCTTGTAGTAGGCGCGCACGACCCAGCCGCCGTCATTGGTCGGCGTGCCGAGGCTCACGTACACGTCGCCCGTGATCGAGTGGCGGATGGCGGACTCGGTCATCGGCATCGAGTTTGAGCTGTAGTACTTGCGCTTTTCAGGATAGAGGTGCTGGAGCTCCCTGCCGTTCACGGAGAGCGTGAAATCGCCGCGGTCGGCCGTGTAGTTCGGGCCGCGGACGGTTTCGACGCCGTTGAACGTGAAGGTGTAGCCAGCGACCGTCACGGTCTCGCCTTCATACATGCGCACGTCGCGTTCGGACTGGTAGCCCTTGACGAGCGCCACACCGATGATGAAGACGGCCACGCCGATGTGGGCGAGCTGCATGCCCCAGAAGGCGCGCGGCTGGCGCATCAGGCGGGCGAAGACATTGCCCGGCTGGTTGCGGATCTGATGACGGAACGTCTGGATCACGGCAAAGAAGACGAACATCGCGGACGTGCAGCCGAGGAAGACCCAGTGGCCGAACTCGCCCATGAGGAGCGGGATGGCGGCGCCGGCCACGATGGCGGCGACGAGGCACCAGGCGAGCTCGCGGGCGAGCGCCTTCGGATCGGCGTCCTTCCAGCGGGCGAGCGGACCCACGCCCATCAGGAACACGCACGGCAGCATGAGCGGACCGAAGACGGCGTCAAAGTACGGGGGGCCGACCGAGATCTTGCCGGCGTTGAGCGCGTCGAGGAAGAGCGGATAGAGCGTGCCGAGAAGCACGGCACCCATGGCCACGACGAGCAGCACGTTGTTGACGAGGAGCATCGACTCGCGGGAGATGAGCGAGAAGTTGCCGCCCAGACCCACCGTCGGGGCGCGCCATGCAAAGAGCAGGAACGAGAGGCCGATGACGATGATGAGGAAGGCCAGAATGAAGAGACCGCGCTCGGGGTCGGTCGCGAAGGCGTGCACCGAGGTGAGCACGCCGGAGCGCACGAGGAAGGTGCCGAGGAGCGAGAGCGAGAACGTCAGGATCGCGAGGAGCACCGTCCAGATGCGGAAGCAACCGCGCTTTTCGGTGACGGCGAGCGAGTGGATGAGCGCGGTGCCCGTGAGCCACGGCATGAACGAGGAGTTCTCGACCGGGTCCCAGAACCACCAGCCGCCCCAGCCGAGCTCGTAGTAGGCCCAGTAGGAGCCGAGCGCGATGCCGAGCGTGAGGAGCACCCAGGCGGCCGTCGTCCACGGACGCATCCAGCGGGCCCAGGCGGCGTCAAGACGACCGGAGATGAGCGCGGCGATCGCGAAGGCGAACGGCACGGCGAAGCCCACGTAGCCCAGATAGAGGAGCGGCGGATGGAAGACCATGCCCGGGTCCTGCAGCAGCGGATTGAGGTCCGCGCCCTCGGCGGGCGCAGGGAAGAGGCGCAGGAACGGGTTGGAGGTGAGCAGCATGAAGAGGAGGAAGCCCATGCCGACGAGGCCGAGCACGCCCGTCACGCGGGCGACCATCTCGGCGGGCAGGCGGCGGGCGCAGAAGGCGACCGCGGCGCCCCACCATCCGAGCGTCACCGTCCAGAAGAGGATCGAGCCTTCGTGGGAGCCCCAGGTCGCGGCCACCTTGTAGTACCAGGGCAGAAGCGAGTTGGAGTTGTTCGCCACGTTGAGGACGGTGAAGTCCGACAGGTAGAACGAGTAGGCAAGGCAGCCAATGGCCACCGTGCCGAAGAACGCGTTGGCGGCAGCGGCGGGACGGGCGACCGCCATCAGCGCGCGGTTGCCCTTGGCAGCGCCGACAAGCGGGAGCACGCCCTGGACGATGCTCAACGCAAGGCACAGGATCAGTGCGAAGTGACCGATTTCAGGAATCACTTGTTTTCTCCGGTTTGTGTATGGGGACGGATGCTTCCGTCTTCTCTCTTTATGCAAGCAAGGGCATGGCCGCTTTGCCTGGCCCTCGGGTCAGGCGGGCGGTCACACCCGGCTCAATAAAAACTCAATTGACTGGAAGGGCAGGCATCAGGACTTCGCGGCCTGGGCCTGCTCGGCCTGCTTCTTGGCCACGCCCGCCTTGTGGGCGTCTTCGAGAGCCTTGGCAGCCTCGGGCGGCATGTAGTTCTCGTCGTGCTTGGCGAGCACTTCGGAGGCGCAGAAGACGCCGTGCTCGTCGAGCTTGCCCTGGGCCACGACGCCCTGGCCTTCGGCGAAGAGGTCGGGGAGGATGCCCTTGTACTGGACGGGAACGATCTTGGCGGTGTCGGTGATGCCGAAGGTGACGGTCACGCCGTCGGCCTGGCGCTTGACGCTGCCGGGCTCGACCACGCCGCCGAGCCTGAACGTGCGGCCCGTCGGGGCTTCCTTCGCGGCCACCTGCGTGGGCGAGAAGAAGAAGACGAGGTTTTCATTGAATGCCTGCAGGGCGAGCGTCACGCCGGCGCCGACGGCCACGACGGCCGCGCCGATGAGGGCGAGTTTCTTGGTCTTCGAGTCCATGGTTTACATCTCCAGCGTCGATTTGGCTGCACGGGCCTCGCGGGCGAGGCGGGCGCAGATCTTGGCGCGGCGGGCGCGCAGGGAAAAGATTTCGTAGATCACGGCGACGAGCAGCGCGCCGTAGGCGCACCAAACGAAGTAGCCGTGGCCGTTCATGTAGATGAAGTCGGAAAGACTGTTCCAGTTGTTCACAGCTTGCCCTCCAAGGCCGCTTCCTTGGTCCAGTTCTCGCGGCGTTCGCGTTCGAGGATGATGGAGCGGGTGCGGGCGAGGACCATGCCGGCACCGTAGCACATGCCCGCCACGACCATGATGAGGAGCGTGTAGAGCATGATGGGCGCAATGGAGGAGCCCCTCGACGTGATCGAGGCGCCCTGATGGAGCGTGTTCCACCACTGCACGGAGAAGTAGATGATCGGCACGTTGATCACGCCCACGATGCTGATGACGCTCGCGGCGCGGTCGGCGCGGCGCTTGTCGTCAATGGCGGAGTGCAGCGCGATGAAGCCGAGATAGAGGAAGAAGAGGATGAGCTCCGACGTCAGGCGAGCGTCCCACACCCAGTACGTGCCCCAGGTCGGACGGCCCCAGAAGGCGCCAGAGAAGAGCGCGATGAAGGCCATCAGCGCGCCCGTGGGGGCCATCGCCTGGGCAAGCATGAAGCAGATGCGGTTGTTGCGCCACAGACCGATGGCGCTGAAGACAGCCATCAGCACGTAGAGCAGCATCGAGAGCCAGGCGGCCGAGACGTGGATAAAGATGATGCGGTAGGAGTTGCCCTGGCGCGCATCGACCGGGCACACGAAGAAGCCCAGGTAGAAGCCCACGACGAAGAGCACGAGTGCCAGCCCGAGAATCCACGGGATGACCTTGCCTGCGAGGCGGTAGAAGTTCTGAGGGTCGGATAAGCTCATCTTGATCAGGTCTCCGAATATATTTTCAAAAGTCTTTCCAGCGTTCGCTTCGCCCGCATCAACTTTCGGCGATGCGAAGGGCCGCGGACACGGCCATCGGGGCGAGCGCGAGACTCAGCAGCGTCAGGCCGCCCACGATCATGAAGTGCGCGGCGGGGCTCATCGAGACGGCGACCGCCTGGCTGGCGCCCGCGCCGAAGATGAGGACGGGAATGTAGAGCGGAAGCACGAGCAGGCTCGTGAGCACGCCGCCTCCGCGAAGGCCGAGCGTGAGTGCGGCGCCCACGGCTCCCACGAGGGAGAGGACTGGCGTGCCGAGGAAGAGGCTCGCGACCATCACAAGGGTCACGTCGAGCGGCAGGTCGAAGAGGATGCCGAAAACCGCGGCGAAGATCGTCATCGGAACGCCCGTGACGAGCCAGTGCGCGAAGACCTTGGCTACGACCACCACGGGAAGCGGCTCGGCGGTGACGAGCATCTGCTCGAGCGTGCCGTCGGCATGATCGGCCTCGAACATGCGCGGCAGCGAGAGAAGCGCGGCGAGAAGCGCGGCGACCCACACGACGCCGGGGGCGATCGAGCGGAGGATGTTGGTTTCGGCGCCCACGCCGAGCGGCACGAGCGTCACGACGACCGCAAAGAAGAAGATCACCTGCGCAAGGTCGGACTTGCGGCGGAAGGCGAGCATCAGGTCGCGGCGGAGGATGATTCGGAAA
>OLIV01001752.1_pt1 | contig 9815 bp, 7 predicted proteins | sample 1601411 | NCBI WGS metagenome assembly OLIV01 (sample SAMN03922450, study PRJEB24848) | human gut metagenome | isolation source: stool sample | host: Homo sapiens | place: Germany | collected 2009-11 | reverse complement strand
GCAAGGATGATAAGTCCTCCCAGAACAAATCCGAAGGATAATATGATATCGTAAAAATCAGATTCTATATTTTTTACTTTTTCTTCTGGGTCGTATATGCTTGCTACGGCAAATCGTCCTCCTGAAATACCCTTACCCAAAAGAACCTCTGTTAAGTTGAATTCAGAAATAACTTGTTTACCGGTATTGATCAATTGCTCTCTTGATGATACTAACGAATTAGCTGAAAAGCGTTCAAGTGTAAAATTATCATATTGAATAATAGTTTCATATGTTATGATAGCAGAATATACGATAGCGATTGACATACAAAATATTATAAGTATCCGGGTTTGCCATCGGAGCTGAATAAGGCTGTCTTTGAAAAAAAAGAAATAGCCTAAGAAAAGTCCCCAATCTGCCAGAATTCCAATAATACCGACACGAGAACCGATAAGAATTGTTCCGACTGATGCAATAAATGTCAGTAAAAAATAAAATACATTCCGTTTGTAAAAGGAATACCAAATACAAAGTAATACAGCTAGAACCATATATACTCCCAATGCATTGCCGTCTGCGTAATATCCAGAGTATCCGAATCCAAATTTATCACTGTATGAAAGAATCCCGGTTTGTGTAATCATAGAGAATATATTAATTGCACCTATAAGTGAAGTTGTATAAACAACAAGTCTGATTAATTTCTCAAGGCTGAATATTTTACGGTAATAATAAAAATAAAAAAGGATGCAGAAGGTGTAGATAAACTTGAATAGATAGTCTATGTCCATTGCTGCATCTATATATTTTCCTGTAAAAGACCAGATAGCAAATGCCATTGAAATTAGGATTGTAATAATCCAAAATAAGAGAGTTAATAATGTGCTTAAATTTTTTAGTAAAAACTTCATAGTTAGGCATAATATGAATCCTCTAAAAGCTATTCCGATTGGTAAATGCACTCCTTTAAATTCCTGGATGTATCCATTTGCTGAGTCAAAAAAAATAGAAATGAAAAATAATATAAAAGGAAGTACTTGTATATAGAAGTTGTCTATGCTTATGGAGATAGGCTTAGCTATTGTAAATGTTTTCATATTCTTCCGTTATGTGTTTAATTGTAAACCTCTTGGCATTTGCAATGCCTCGTAAAATTAATTTTTCCCTATATTTATCATCTGAGATAAGTTTTTGAAATCCTTTTCTAATGGAGCTTACATCATAAGGATTGATATAGTGGGCTGTATTTGCTGCTATTTCTGGGATAGAAGTTATTTTGCTGGTTAGTAAAACTCTTCCAGTAGCATTGGCCTCTATTATAGGCATTCCAAAACCTTCATATAAAGAAGGAAAACTGACGATGTCACATTCTTGGTATAATCTAATGATATTTTGAAAGGGAATATCCAAATAATTTTTATATTGGATATGATTCTTTTTTAATTGCTCTATATGTTCTTGTTTTAAAATCCCTACAATGATTAGTGTACAGGGTATATTGCGTAATGCTTTTATTGTGCGTAGCAGATTTTTGCGCATGCCTGTTCCAATATGGAGGATATGAGGATTTTCTTTTCGGAATTCTTTTGGGTGAAAATGAATAACTTCATTATAGGGATTATAGACAATGCTGATTTTATTTTTTACTCTTGGAGTTATCTGTTTGATTTCATTCGCTGTATATTGGGAAATACAGGTGATATGTTTGGCAAAATGATTAGGCAGAATGAGCCAGAACCATTTTCTAATAAATCGCTTTAGGAAAGATGATGATTGTAATAGAGTTCCTGTATCATGCCAAGTGAGAATTACATTACCTTTTAAAAATAGAGAGATATAAGCTATCTCAGGTGAAAAAATGTGATTGATATCTCCTTGGTGTTTTTGAGCGAACCTAATATTTCGAATGATTCCTTTCCAGGTATTTCCGTGTTCAGGCAAAGTAATAACTTTTAATCCTGATATTCGGGATACAAGCGAATATGCCAGTTCTTCTATACTGTTAAGTCCTGTCGACTTTTTACGTAAAAATAAGGCCTTTGAACACATTGTTATGATTTTGTAGTTTGAATGGTACGAATTGCTTTTTTGTAAATAAGAGAACGCTCAGCCGTCTTTAGTCCGACTGTCAATAGTACGATGGTGGTTGAACTTACAGTAATAATACATATAAGTATAAATCCGGTGAATGTGTCAGGAATATATTGGGACAGCCCTGTCGGAATAATAGCTGCAAGTATGAAGACTAAGAGACTTCGACCAATCACTTCTATGATGAAGTTGGAAATATGCATAGGTATTAATGCATTAAGTATCCATATTCGTGCTATTAAAGCAATGAGTTCTGTCAGGATAGATATATACATGACTGTATAAGGTGGATATCCGGATTTTAATACAATATAGGATATTGGTATATCCAGCAATGTAATCACTAAAATTATGGTTTGAAATAGTTTTATTTTTCCTTTTGCTTGTATAGCAGTGGCTGCAGGTCCAGTTATACTGTTTATTAAAGTTACAATCAATACCAATCGTAAAAACATGACAGTATATTCTGGTACAATACCTAGCCAAAGATTTAATATATAAGGAGTTTTGATAAGTACAGGTAATGTTAAATACAGTAAGAGGAAAAATGAATAACGGGAACTATTATGTACTAATACCATCATTGAATTTGTATCTCCCATTGCATATCGTTTAGTTATTTGCGGTTTCATTGCAATTTGGAAGTTTGATACAAAATTATAAATTCCGGCATTTACTTGATAGGCTACACCACGTGCTGCGTTTACTGCAGGTCCGAAAAATAGATTGATTAGTATATTTATTCCTTGCATTTTGAGTGAATATCCGATGTTACCTAAAAAGCTCCATCCGGCAAAGCTTAACATTTTATGTAGTAATTGTTTATCTATGTCATTTCGAAACTTACATTCTTTAAAATACTTTTTGCAATATAAAGTATACATGATGCTTATCAATAAAGTGACGAAAGACATTAAGATTGCATATAAAATTAGTTTATCTGACGCTGAGCCCTTCAACAAAAAAACAATCGCTAATTGTAATATAACTTCAAGTATACTTACATAGGCATATACTTTCATATGTTCATGGGCTACTATACTGGCATTATAGGGAACGCTGAATATTTTAATAATGAATGTCAGGATTGAGAATTGGAACACCCAATTTGCAGCAATTATTCTTGAAGTTGGTATATTCATTTTATGATTGAGAAACCATAGACCTACTGTTTCTGCTAATATAAGTAGGAAAAAAATAATAATCAGGTGAATGATAAGAGATGTGGAAAAAACTTTTTGCAGTTGTTGTCCATCATTTTTCCCTAATTCGTAGGTGAGAAACCGTTGAGAAACATCAATCATTCCCACATTTAGAAACTGGAACATTAATACAATGCCACCTACTACGTTGTATATGCCATAATCATCAATTCCCAAAACATTTAAAACGACTCTGGATGTGTAAAGTGATACTAATAGGATGACTAGTGTCCTGAAATATAAGAATAATGTATTTTGAGCTATCCGTTTGTTCGTATTGTGAGACATACTTTTTATTCTATAATTTCTTAAACACCCCGCAAAAATCCAATATCACTTTTTCTTCGTTGTGAGGTAATGTTTTGAATTCTTTGTGGGAGACGAGGAAGGCGACGATGTCGGCGCGGGTGTAGGCGGATTTGTAGTCGGTCAGTTTGAAGACTGGATGTTCGTGAACGTTGGGTTCGACGATTAGGATGTCGGTATCGGCTGAACGTTGGAGAACTTTCGAGGTGATGTATTTGGCTGGTGATTCGCGCAAGTCGTCGATATCAGGCTTAAAAGAAAGGCCCATCAGAGCTACTACTGGTTTACGATGATGCTCAAGGAAGAAGCGGAGGATGGCGTTTTCGATTTTTTCGGCGCACCAGAATGCTTTGTAATTATTGATTTCGCGTGCTTTCGAGATAAGTTGCGACTCGTAGGGAAATTCGGATGTCAGGAAATAAGGATCTACGGCGATGCAATGTCCTCCCACGCCCGAACCTGGTTGCAGAATGTTGACACGCGGATGTTTGTTGGCGAGTTCGATCAGTTCCCAAACGTTGATACCTGCCTTGTCGCAGATCAGCGACAGTTCGTTGGCAAAAGCTATTTGGACGTCACGTGACGAATTTTCCGTCAGTTTGCACATCTCCGCTGTCCGAGCGTTTGTCCGGTGGAGTGTCCCTCTGACGAAGTGGCGATAGAATTGTATCGCCTTTTCAGTTGATTCGGAGTTGATTCCTCCGATGACCCGGTCGTTCTGCATCAGTTCGTAGATGACATTGCCTGGTAAAACGCGCTCCGGACAATAAGCGATATATATTTTTCCTTCCAGTTCCGGACGCAAAGCGTAGAGCAGATTTGCCATCTTTTCGGTGGTCCCGACAGGTGAAGTCGATTCAATGACGAAAAGGTCCCCTTTCTTAAGAAAAGGTGCGACCATACGTGTAGCGGCTTCGACATATGAAATGTCCGGTTCATGATTTCCTTTGAACGGAGTTGGTACGACGATCAGGTATACATCGCTTTCTTCCGGAACATCCGATGCTTTCAGCTTACCGAATTCCATGACTTTCGAACACAACTCCTGTAATCCAGGTTCCACAATATGGATAATACCTCGGTTTGTCATTTCCACTACTTTCGGATTTACGTCGACCCCGATAACTTGAATGCCGCTTCCGGCTGCGATAATAGCTGTAGGCAGGCCGATATAGCCCAATCCCATAAAACATGCTTTCATTATTTGTATTTTTTCTAAATTCGTTTAACCCACTCTTTTCCGTTTAAAAATTCTTTTTTGTTTCCGGCCTTTTCAAACCAAATGCTTAATATCACCCAGATCACGATGTCGCCGGCAAATACGATATTGATATTCACGAACGACACGAGTAAGATATTGAGGCTACTGAATAGACTGGCGATTACGACGATACTGATCATCGCCTTGTGTGCGCTCATCCCCATATCGAGGAACTTATGGTGGATGTGATTACGGTCCGGTTTGAATAGTGACCGATGGCTGCGTGCCCGTACGATCATTACGCGCACAACATCGAACATCGGTACGATCAGTGTCGAGAAGGCGATCACGATGGCACCGGCGGAATAGTGTGCAACATCCGGATTGTAAGATGCATAGCGGATGGCGAGGAATACCAGAATATAGCCCAATGTCAAGCTCCCCGTGTCACCCATGAATATTTTCCTCCCGTGATCAGCTTGTCCGAAGACGTTGTAATAGAAGAAAGGCACCAGCACTCCAAGAGTCGCGAACGACAGCAGGGCGTATATCCACATTCCGTTAATCAAGAATAGACTGCCAAGCACGAGTAATGCCGAGCCAGTCAGCCCTGAAGCCAATCCGTCGATTCCGTCGATCAGGTTGATGGCATTGGTGATAAATACAATTACGAGGATAGTAAGCGGAATACCGATCCATGATGCCAGTTCGTGTATTCCGAATAACCCGTAGAGATTGTTGATCCATAGTCCCGACAATGGCAGGAGCAAGGCTGCCACAAGCTGTACCATGAACTTCTTTGTATAACGCATTCCCACTAGATCGTCTTTCAGCCCGGCGAGGTAGAGCAAGATTACCCCGCAGACCAACAGGTAGAATTCTGAAAGAGTATGTGTGAGTAACCATAGCGGTATTTGCTGTCCGTGCATGTATTCCGCGCAATAGAGTGCGGAAACAAATGAGAGGGAGAACAGGATTGATGGGGCGAAAGACAATCCTCCCAGCCTTGGGATAGCTTCTTTATGTACCTTCCGACTGTCCGGAATGTCGAAAAGCCGCTTTTTCAGCGCGACGACCAAAATCCTCGGAATAATGATCATCGACATCAGGGCAGAGATCGTGAAGGCCAATAGAATCAATAGGTATATCATATAACAAATTTCGGTTTATATGTGACAAAGTTCGTCAGTCACATTAGATATGTTCTGGCGATTGTCCACTATTCTTATAGTTTGAGAAGTAACAAGAGGCAGGAATAAAACGTTTTGTCTTTTGATTGTAATTGTGGTATTTTAGAAACCGTTTCCTAAAAATAATGGAGAAAATACGGAGGGATGGGATTTGTATAATACGGAAAAGAACAAGAGGTATGGGTTATGATTCAACCTATGCCCGCAAGTCATTTCCTAAGCAGAATGCATTATAGTATGTTAATAAGGAAAAGAATATTTAGCGAGTGCTAAAATGCTGTTTTCGGCAGTGGTGAAAGAACATTATATGGCCTTCTATCGCCTCAGTGTGTGAAGGTGTCGGTATTCAATGAAGCATTCTTTCGCATGAACCATCTGTCTGGCAGTTATCCGACTTCTTTTTCATGCCAATCCATTTTTAATTTCATGCCAGTCTATTCGCAAATGCATGCCAGTGCATATAAAACTCCATGCATGTTACTTAATGGATGGAGTTTATCGGCTTGCATTTGTCCTGTAATTATAACCGGAGACATCGGTTTGACGTTTTGGAAGATGTGTCAAATTGACATTACCGGACGCGGATGACGCAGAATACCGATATTTGACACCCTCAGGGAATTTATTTTTTTCTCAAGAACTTTTTGCCTAACCACTTTCTTACCGGTTCGTCGTAAAGTTTTAGGCAGAGGTAAGCCAAGGCGATACTGCCGGCGTAGACCATTATTGCCATAGGCCAGATTTCTGCGAAGGTATAGAGTTCGTTGTCGATTAGCCAAGCATAGAATAGGTACATGATCGGGTAGTGGACGGCGTAGAGTGGATAGGATATATCACCTAAGAATTTACATATTTGCGTCGAACGTTTGTCCGTAGTTTTGCCGGAAGCTCCAAGCCAGACAAGGATGGGGAAAATGAGGATGATACAAGCTGCCTCGAATAGTCCGTTGAGGCTGATAGGAGCAGTGTCTACTTTTATGTAAGGCACACAGAAGAGGATCAGTAGAACGATCGAGCAAATCCAGAAAGCACCTTTCATTTGGAACGGTTTAAACTTGCGGGATAATAACATTCCTAACGAGAAAGGAAAGAGCATACGTAGAGAACCTCCGAGGAAATTCACGCCGTCAAGCGTCCAGCCTACACCGATCATGTCATATCCCGAAACATCGAATAGAGTGAATCCGGCAAGCCCTGTCCCCAAAAGAACGACGAGTACGGTCAAGGCTTTAGTGGAAAGGCGGTGAATGAAAACCGCGTAAAGGATGTTGCCGATATATTCGAAAAAGAGCGACCAGCTTGGACCGTTGAGCGGGAACATTTCGCCATTGCCGCGTACTTCATATCTCGCACCGGGTAGGGCGGGAATGAAAAACATCGCACAGAGCGTGGATAGCATCACTGCTGAGATTGCCACATGTTTACCGTCCCATTGGACACTGCCTTGTATGAGGAAAGCGATCGCTCCCAATATCACTCCCATGATAATCATCGGATGGAGACGGATTAGGCGACGTTTGAAAAAGTTACCGGTAGTCATGGTCTTTCCCAAACGGTCGTCATAGGCGTAACCGATCACAAAACCTGAAAGGATGAAGAAAAAATCGACGGCCAGGTAGCCGTGATTGATCGTTGTGATAGGTGTTCCTCCGGCAGCAAACGAAAGACCTTCGAAAATGTGATAAAAGACAACTAGTAAGGCTGCTACCCCTCGCAGTCCGTCAAGAAGTTCGTAATGGGGTTTGGTATCCGCAAATGCGGCTGAAGAGATTGTTGTATCTGACATTGATATTGAATTAGATATTTGTAATATGTGGCAAAAGTATTCGTTTTTGGGGATAAAAAATTTGTCCTATGTCAAATTCGATTATCCGTTTGCCCGGAGCCTGCTGAGTGTAGAAAGTCTGATACCCAGGTAGGAAGCTATATATCCTAAGTTCACTCGCCGATATGCGTCCGGAAATTGTTCCTTGAACGCTTCGTATCGTTCCCTTGCCGACAAGGTCAAATGGTCTTTGTGGCTGCGATGCAAACGCCTGTATTCGTTTTGATGAATGATTCTTCCCCAGTTGCACAGTTCGATGTTAGTTTCAAAAAGATGTGTCAGAGTAGCCCGCGATATCCGGTAGGCTTCCACCTCTTCCAGCGTTTCAACGTATTCTTCGCTTATCTTTCCGTAATACAGTTCATCCATACTGAACACAATGCTTCCTTCTCCGGCAAACGATGTCGTAACCTCCTCTCCGTCTACTAGCCAGAAGGAACGTGTTATTCCCTTCTCGATGAAAAAGGCGGATTTGCAATATGTGTCTGCTTTTATCAGCTGATACTTTTTAGGGAAGCGGCAGCAAGTTACGTTCTCTTTCAATACTTGAACGGTATCGTCGGAGATAGGAAACAAAGAGTTTATTTTATTTAATATATTTGTCATGATGTTACTTTGGCATTGTCTGTCAATCACAAAGATACGCAAAACTGGTAAAAGACAGTTGGCAACCGCGCAGTAATTATTTTACTACCTGGTTGCCAACCGCCAATAGAGTTATTACACTGTTCTTACAGCCATTCGCTCATGAATGCATCCATCTCGTCTGCATGTGCTTCGAGGCTTTGGAGCAATTTGAACTGAGCCTTCGTGCGGATCAGGTTGTGCTTCGGACTGTGTATCTTGTAGTATGTGTCACCGTTGATGTAATCGGTTAGGAAACGGACTGTCTGCATGTAAGTCAGTAAGCGGCCGCCGTACGGGAGCAGTTTGATTTCCATCGGAGTCAGGAATGATTTGGCTTTCTCCATATAGCCGCGTGTGTAAGCTTTAAAGATATCTATGTTGACATTGACATTGTCCAGGTTTGCGTCATCTTCGGCACCAGTATTGGCTCCTGTGCGAATGAAGTCGCCGATATCAGAAAGGACGAAGCCCGGCATGACCGTGTCGAGGTCGATCACGCACAAGACCTTGTCGGTTTCGGTATCGAACATCATATTGTTGACCTTTGTGTCGCAATGGTTCGTGCGTTTTTTTAGTTTGCCTTCGCGATAAAGACGTTCTTGGATACACATAGCTTCGGCGCGTTTTTCAATTTCCTCGATCAAGTCTTTCACTTCGTCCAGACGGCCGGCTGCATTATTCTTTACTGCATCGTGGAACTGCTCCAGACGAAATTCCATATTATGGAAGTTCGGGATGGTTTCACCCAGTGTGCCTTCCGGAATGTCGGCCAGCATGGATTGGAAGTCGCCGAAAGCCTTGCCTGCTTCGTAAGACAGTTCCGGGGTGACCTCTTCGTAGCTTTTGCTGTTTGGGATGAACAGGCAAACACGCCAATAGTTGTCTCCGTCGAAATAATACAGTTTGTTATCTTTTGTCGGAAGGAAAGTCAAGACTTTGCGGTCAATATCATTTTCACCTTTTTCTTCCAGTTTCTTACGGATATGAGTGGTTACGGCATTGATATTGGCCTGCAACATTTCTACGTTTTGGAAAATGGCATGATTGATACGCTGCAATACATAATCGGGGGCATCAGCCTCGAGAGTGCTTACTTTATAGGTGTCATTAATAAGACCGGCCCCTAAAGGATTGATTTCTTGAACTGTACCCTGCAATTGAAAATGAGATACGATAGATAAAAGGTCTTTCATGATAATAAATAAATTAATTTATGATACAAATATACGCTCTTTATTACATATAATAAGTTTATTATTGTCCGATGAACATCCAAAAATATACATTTAAACAAACATAACCGCAAAATCCAAATAATAAATGAGAATCTTTGTACAAAATATCCTTATATTTGTGACTGAAACCTTAAAAATGACTCAACGTGCAGAAGC
>OLIV01001742.1_pt1 | contig 9880 bp, 7 predicted proteins | sample 1601411 | NCBI WGS metagenome assembly OLIV01 (sample SAMN03922450, study PRJEB24848) | human gut metagenome | isolation source: stool sample | host: Homo sapiens | place: Germany | collected 2009-11 | reverse complement strand
GGTTCAAGTGGCAAAACTTCCGGTTCTGCATCTTGATAATCAATTTCGTTGTCATCCAAAATGTTGTATATCGGAGCTTGTTCTTCGGTTGCTTGAGATGTGTATTCAGCAGGTGTTTCCGAAATATTGCTATCTTCAATTATAGCTTGCTCTGATAAATCTTCATTGATTTCAACTTGCGGAATATCAGTTTCCGGCATAAAAACTTCTTCTTCAATTGGTTCTTGTGAAATTTCATTATCAAAGTTTTCTTGAATATCTTCTTCCGGTTCTTCTTGTTGAACTTCCTCTATTTCTGGTTCTTCAAATGTTTCAGGAAGTTCAATTTGTGTAAAATTTTCTTCAGGTTGCTCCTCTGTAACATTTAATGTTTCTGTTTCCGGAAAATCTACTGTTGGCGCTTCGTTACTACTGGGAGTTTCATTGTCAAAACCTAAATCAGGGTATTCTACTTCAGGAGCTTTAAAAGTTTCTTCTTCCTGAATTTCTGGTTCAGGAGTTACTGTAATATTATCTTGCGGTGCAGTATTTTGAACTGGTGCCGGCATTGGAACTACGTTAGAACTGGGAATTTCTTCTATTTCTTTTTCGCTTTCTGTTTCGTCGTCATCATTTTGCGTATCTAATTCAAGTTCATCAAGTTCAACGATTAGTGGAATATTTTGAGTATGCGCACCATAGATGATAAATTCATCTGTGTTTAATTTATTCAAAAAAGTGTTGTATGCTGCAAAATCATGTTGTAATGTTTGTGGTGTGAACAATATTAAGTTTTGAGCTGCGCTTTTTAATTCTGGTAAATATTTGTATTCGTGGCGACAAATTATTGTTGTATAAATTCCGTCACGAGATAAGAATGTTTTAAGTAATCTTTTGCTAGAATTTGCGTTATCAACTTTTACAAAAGAGTAGATTGTTTCATTAATCCCTTTCATAACTCCATATGTGTAAGACATAATCTCTTTTTGTAATACTGGAGCCATTTCAGAAATATCAATAATAGTGACTTTTGATTTGTCAATTGCAATACTCAAACTTAAAACATCTTTTAAAGTTTCTGCAAAAGCGTTCAAATCTCTGTACTTGATAAGTTTATTTTTCAATAATACAAGTTGTGGAATTTGGGTTTCTTTGTACTGTTGATCTACAACATTGATAAATGTTTCAAATGGAAGATAGCCTTCCGGCAAATTTTTTGTATATTCTTGAACTTCAATAAAAATGTCTTGAATTACGGCTCTGCTTGTTGCATCAACGTCATCAAGTTCGTTTTCATATATAAAGTTGATTGTGTCGTAATTTAGCGGAAGTTTGAAGTCTTTACCGAATGTGATTTTGTTTTCAGCATCAAAAAGTCCATCTGTATCAAAGATTACGATTTTTTCATCAATTTGTTTTGTAATATTCTTCAAAAGAATGTTTGTGTTTTCAACATTATCAGAACAAACTAACAAATTATTATCTAAAATTGTTTTATCTACATTAAGTGTAACGTTTTGTTGGGCTAATTCCCCCATTGTAAGATTGTTTTCAATCGGAATGATATCAAGCAATTCTTTTGATGGAAGAATTGAAACTGTAGATTTAAGCGATGGAATAGTTCCGTTGTAATTTTTCAAAATACCTTCTTCGTTGAATGTAAATAGCAACTTAACTATTGCAAAATTGGTTAATTTATCTGCTTTGACATTGACAACCTGTGCAACATAAGGTGTGTTTGTGTCCTCAATGATAACAAAACTTGAAAGAGCAAGGTTATCGTTTACATCATAAGCTATTTTAACTAAATTGTTCTTAATCTCCAGTACCTGCATCATACTTCCTCTCTTTGGATACATTTTATCATGAACATGCTAATTTTGAACCAAATCTTGAAGTTTATTGTAGATTTTAATTGTTAAAAGGCAAATTTTCAAATCTCTTTTGACTAAACTTTTGATTGTTTCCTTGTAGCATTTTAATAATGCTTTGTTTAAACCGTTTTCTTCGCTTAATAAATCTCTAATTTTTGCGGAATATTCTTCATCTCGAGTATTTGGCTCAATTTTGTCTGCAATAAATACAATTTTTTCAAAATCAGTCATATCAAGTTTACCCAATGTGTGCCATCTGATTGCAGATAGTATTTCTTTGTCGGTAATCTTAAATTCTGTTTCAGCAATGTAAGCACTAACTGGTGCGTGCAATGTTTTGTAATTAAGCATTTCGCATTCTTCAACATCAAGATGTTTGTGAATAATGTCCAGTAATTTTTCGTTTGGAAAACATTTTGCGCAATCGTGCAAAAGTCCGGCTAAATAAGCTTTGTCTTGATTGAGTTTGAATTGTTTGGCTAATTCTTTTGCACAATCTGCTGTTCCGAGTGTGTGGATATATCTTTTTTCATTCAAATTATTTTTAAGCCATTCAAGAATTTTTGTATAATCCATTTTTATAAATGTACTCCTCTACTTCTTTTGTGACAAGGTCGTTAATGGGTAAACCTTGCTCTATTCTATTTCTCAATTCAGTTGATGAGATGTCGATAAACGGCATTTGTGTAAATTCAAAATTATACCCTTTTTCTTTAAGGAAATCCAAATTTACAGTTTCATTTTCTCTTATAAATACAATAAAATCAATAATTTTTTTGAATTTATCGGTTTCATACCAGCTTTCAATTTTTTCAAAGGCATCAGTTCCGATAATAAAATGTATTTTTTCATCAACATCGTACTGTTCATAGAGTTTTAAAGCGGTTAGGTAAGAATATGATTTACCTTCACTTTTGTATTCAATGTCAGAAATTTCAAAATGTGGATTATTTTTTATTGCAAGCTTAACCATATTAAAGCGATGTTGGCACATATTTGTGTCGTAATCCTTGTGTGGTGGCTTGTATGCAGGAATAAAAATGATTTTGTCAAATCCGTAATGAGATAAAACATATTCTGCCATTTTCAAATGAGCTTTATGAATTGGATTGAATGTCCCTGAAAAAATACATAATTTCATAGGTGTATTATAGCAGAAAATAAAAAAATATTGTCATACTAAGGACAACAGCCCGAAGTGTCGCAGTGTTTGTAATATTTTACCAATGCTGCGATCTTTCGCTTACGCTCAAGATGACAAAAAGTGGCTACATACGTAAACACTACACCGATGTATGAGGTATGGACTAATGGTTGTCACAGAGGGCTACATACGTAAAACACTACACCGATGTATGAAGTATGGACTAATAATTGTTACAGTGGACTACATATGTAGTATAAGAAAAACCTGATTTCGGGATGAAATCAGGTAAAAATTTGTAGGGGAAAAATTAATTGGAGTTAAAATGTTAGATTAAATGTAAAGCTTGTTTATTTGCCATTGCAATAAAATTCATTTGTGCAAACAGCAATTCTGAACGATCCTCAAATGGCTGATTATTGTTGACTGTAACTTGATTTTCATAAATGTTTTTAAGCTTGTCATCAATTTTCTTTAAATTTGCTACTGCCATTTATTTGCCTCTCATTCTTCTTATTAAGTGCTTGTGTATATATAAAGTATATACAACTTGTCGAATTTCACAAAAGGGTTAGTTTGTTACATTTCTTTACAAATGTTTTTTAAAAGCAATAATTAAAGAGTTTTTGTTTTTATAATTATATAGGGGAATAGGATAATTATGCTTGACAATAACATTTATAAAAACCAACAAATACCTCAATTTCAAGCAATGTCGCAAACGCAGAGCCAGAACACTCAGCAGCAACAGGCTATGCAAGCGGCTAATCCTGAGTTGTTGAAACAAAATATTCAAGACAGTTATGTCGCAAATAGGGTTTCCGAAACGACTGATGACCCAAAAGGTATGCTTTATACTGCGGCAATTGGTGTTCCGGCTTGGGCGGTAGCTACTCAAGCAATGGATTATTATGCCAAAAAATCTCGTGGTAATTACGAGGATACACTGCACCATAAAGTTGGTCAATTTGGTGACGATGTAACAAATTATGTAAAAGGCAGCAAGTTTGGGAAATCTAGTGTCGGACAAGGAATTAATAGTGGATTTAAAAGTTTTAAATCTTTCTTGAAAAAGAATTTGATTGATAGATTTGCTATTACCAGAGCATTTGCTTATACTCCTTCAAAACCTGAATTAGATATGGTTAAAGGTCAGGCAAACGGGATGTGGGGTATGCAGATTTTTGATTATCCTCAACATGGTGAAAAATTTGTAAGTCCTTTAAAATATGTTGAAGATTTGGATTGCTATGGTGCTAAAGAAGCTGATATTAAAAAATTCAAATCATTAATAGAAAAAGCTGCAACTGCAGAAGAAAAAGCTAAAATTTTACAAGAGGCTGAGGTTGAAACAATTTTGAGAAATTCAAGAAAAACTCTTTCTTCAGCTCAAATTAATTCTGAATTGAACGCATTTAAGGCACTTGATGATAAAGCGAAACTAGCTAAATTAAAAGATATGAAAGCTTTTGAATGGGGCTATAGAGATTTTGCAGAAATGGAAAAGATTGCGAAACATTCTCAAGATAATTTACCTCGAATTTTGGAAGCTACTCATGATGCAAATAGAAATATGTTTGCAAGAATTTGGGGAACAAATCACAATCAATTAGGCAAGGTTAAAACAAGAGTAATTGGGCGTGAGGTTTACGCATCTGAAACAGCAAACAAATTAGCTTCAGAATTGGGTAATATTAATTTAAAGGAAAATCCAGAATTAGCTCAAGTTTTGAAAAAGACAGGTTTGGATAAGAAACTTCCGAAAACTTTGTTAGGAAAATTCCTTGCCAAATATAACAATATGTTGTTGGAAGGTGTAACTAACAGGGTTGCAGGCGGAAAACTTATTGCTATTATGCAGGCAGGTTATTTGGCTGATGTAATTTATAAATCTGCTAAGGCTGAAGGTGGTTTCTCTGAAAAAACGAAATCTTTTGCAGAACGTTTTACTGAAATGGTATCATTCTTCGTTTGTATGCCATTTGCATTAAAATTGATGCACAGTATTGGTGGTTTACAATATGCCGGTATGGATAAAAAAGGTGTTGAAGCTTACAGACAAGCGTTAAATGCTCATAACCAAAAAGCTATGGCAGGCGGATTTGCGGATAAAAAGGCTTGGAAAGACTCTGTTAAAAACTTGAAAGAAATGCGTAATGCCGGAGTAAAAAATCCGATTACTAAATTGTTTAAACGAGTAGGCAGAATTGTTACTGTAGGTTTGGAACAAATTAGACCTTATGATAACAAGGCAATTGTTAGAGAAGGTGTTTGGGGCAAAATTAAAGATTTGTTCCGTCATCCGAAATTCGGCGTAAAACAAATGGCTGGTTATCCGATGAGGGCAATTCTTGGTATGATCGTTCTATTGCCGATGTTTAACAAGATTGCTGTAAAAGGTTCACACTTGATTTTTGGTAAACCAAAACATTCAGTTTTGGATGAAGGAAAAGAAGAAGAAAAGGCAAAAGATATGAAATCTCAACCTTTACCTCCTCAGCAATTGCAACAATCTAATCAATTAAAACAAACTCCGCAAACTCAAACAGTTACTCAACAAACAACTCAAAATACAACAAACACACAGTCAAATTTGTTGGATAAATATAAGAACGGACAAAATAATACATCAAAAACAACTACGACTACAACCACAACAACTACAACAAATGTTGATAAAAAAGATGACAAAAAGCAAACAGAACCAGTAAGAACGTATATTCCATCTCCGGTTGGAGTTCAAGTTCAATCAAATGAAGATTTGTCCGCTGCAGATGCAGCATTGCGCAGAGCCGAAGGCGCAGAAAAATTAGCGTTGCAGACTTTGAAGATGAATTAGTTTTTTTTAGATGCTTAGATGCAAAGAGGCAAAGTCGGTATCAGAGGTGGCAATAAGGCGATATGGCTATAGGGTGTTTAGTGAATGGTGAGGGGTGCAAAACATTCCTTGAAAAGAGGGGGGGGGCGCACGCAGTGGAAGGATTGGTTGTTGTCTTGTGAAGAAAGCTAATGTTCTATTCCGCAAAACATCAATTTGCCCGAAATTTAAAAGCATGGTATAATGCTCTCGGAGGGTTTTATGACAGCAACATTTGATTTTAAAGGTTTTGCAAAGGATTTAAAAAAGCAGGCAGAACAGGTTATGCCGGAAGATATTGCTTCTGAACATAAAAAAGAATTTTTAGATAGAATTTATGATTTTACATACATTGCCGGAGAGGCTTTTTCAAATGATGACACAATCGAAGATGCAGATACTGCAAGGGCTTTAACTCAGGTGATTTCTGAATGGACTTTCCATAAATATGTTGACTTGTTGCGTTCGGATATTCCAAAGATGTACCATGAAAGTATTTTGCAAAAAGTTGCTTATGTTGCATTTGAGATGGGGAAAGAAAGTGAATTTAGTAGACTTACTCAAGATCAGATGCTTACCCTTGTTGAATTTCAGACAAGAAAGGCTTATGAAAAGGCATGTCAAAAATTGTTAGAAAACGGACAGATTTCACAGGAATCTTTTGATAAAGCTATGAATTTATCTAATGTTGATGAGTATTCTACTGACAAACTTTGTCATAATGTAAAGATTGTTAAGAACAAAAAAAGTACATTGCCGTTTACTTTGACAGCTTTGGTTGTTGGATTGTTGGCAGTTGGATTGAATATTTTTTATAAAGATGCGCCAAGTTTAGTAATTGTAAATACGTTTATGGTGATGTTTTTGTCAATGTTTGTTGGAATTTATGTCGGCGCGCAAATTTTTGGAAAATAGTTTGATATTTTGAAAATGTTGAAATTGTCAAAATAATATGTTATAATGGAATTAGCTCTGTATGGATGCTCATTTTGTTCCTACATTTATTATAAAAGGGAGAATTGACTCCGACAGGATGTGAAGTAGACCCGCCGATTGAAAAATCGCCAGCGGGAAACGGATAATCCGGGGCGTTCACCCACCTGCGAGACCACGCAGGTAACAAATCACATCTGTGCAGGGCTTTTTTTATGCAATAGAGGATAAAGTCATCTCTTGTGTGTAGGATTTAGGAGGGTGCTATCACGTAGGGGATTTTATATTATAAGCTTTCACCCATCTGCCTTTCAGGCATCTTCCCTATGACAAATAGGGAAGAATTTGGATACCCTCTTGAAAAACAATAAAAAATTTGTTAAAATGGATATGTTGACAAAGAACAGAGAGGAATTTTTTATGGAAAAGAATTTATTTAAGCTCGTCGGGGGGGGGGCAATGGTCGCATAACCTCTCATAATCAGGGTTTATGGCAAGTTGGGGTATTTGATAATCTCGCTCTTTGGTTAGAGAAGAAATTTGTTAGTGAGCTAAAGCGAACTTATAAATTTCAGAGAGGGGTTAATTGTCATACTGAGGACAACAGTCCGAAGTATCGCATGGTTTGTAAAAATATCCTCTCCCCAAGTGGCGAGGGGAAAGAAGGATGTGTTGGAAATCTTAAGTCTGCCGCCTTTACTCTCGCAGAGGTTCTTATCACACTCGGAATAATTGGTGTTGTCGCTGCGTTAACACTTTCTATGATTATTCCAAATTTAGAGGCTAAAAAGACTGAAGCAAAATTAAAAAAGTTTTATACTGTAATTGCGCAAGCTACACGACAATCGGAAGCCGATAACGGTGATTGGTCAAATTGGGGTAATCCAAAAACTCCAAAAGACTTTTATGATCTTTATTATAAAAATTATTTGAATGTTGTTAGTGAAAATTATTATAATAGTAGATTATATTTGGTTTTATCAGATGGGTCGTGCATATATTTACGCCAAAATTCTTCTAGTTCCAATTCTTATCCTACGGCATATTATTGGGGATTGGATACAACTTGTGGAATGGGACCTAATATGGCGGGTATAACTGAATTTGAATTGAATAGTTTTAATTTTATAGGTCCTTTGTATTTTTGCCCTATTGGTGTGCCAATTTGTAGTTTTGAAGAATGCCAAGATTGTAAAACATGGAGAAATTATTCTTTGCGGAGAAGTACAATGCGAAATTATTGCTTGCCATCATTACGTGATCAAGGTTGGCGTTCTTATCAATGTACATTGAAATTTTTCTATTTAGGAGGCTTTACTAGTGATTATAAATTTGCTGCTATAAAAGCTAAATATGATAGTTCTTATAAGAAAAAAGGTGATATGGCAAATTCAAAATGGTTTAAGAAACAAAAATAAATAATAAACTATCAGGTCGGCATTATGCCGACCTTTTTTATTTTTCTTGCTACTTTCTGCAAAATATGCTACAATTTTTGTATGAAACAGAGCATTCCAACAATTGTTATAACTGAACATGATAGCACTGCGGAACTTTTGAAATTATATCTTCAAGAGTTTGACGGATTTTCGTTTTTGGCGGCTACATCTGATTATTCAAAAGCTTATAACGGAATTAAAGAATTAACAAATTCTCTTGTAGTTATTGATGTTTCAGATTATCCTGAACAAGCTCTCAACTTTGTTTCAAAGATAACGACGGAGTTCCCTGATTGCAGAGTAATTGCGCTTTCTGATAAACCTGATGTGGATTTGGTTATCCGTGCTATGAGGGTTGGGGCGACAGATTTTCTTGCAATTCCGGTTATAAAAGCTGAATTTTTAGGCGTTTTAGCTAAATTGTATAACGATTTGACAGGTGGAAAACAAAAAAAATCAAAATGCCGTGTAATCACAGTTTATTCTAACAAAGGTGGAGTGGGAAAAACATCTATTGCAACGAATCTGGCGTATGAACTTGCAAAAATTACCAAAGAAAATGTTGCTCTTATTGACTTGAATTTTCAACTTGGTGATGTAACTACTTTTTTGGACTTGAAACCGTCTTTTAATATTTCCTACATGTTGCAGAATTTGGATAAAATTAATGAAGATTTCTTGTTATCAACTTTGGAAAGATATAAAGATACAAGCTTGTATGTATTGGCTGATCCTCCGTATTTCAAACAAGTTGATGACGTTCCCTTAAAAGATATTACAAGGTTGTTCAATATTTTGCGTGATACATTTTCCTATGTTGTCGTAGATACTTCTGCTGGTTTTGATCCAAAAGCTATTACTGCTTTGGAAAATTCGGATTTGATTTTCATAGTTACGATTGTGAATTTGCCTGCTATCAGAAATTGTCAACGTTGTCTTGAATTGTTTGACAAATTGGGCTTAGATAGTGAAAAGGTTCAGGTTTTGATTAACCGTTATATGGAAAATGACGAAATCAAGGCGGAAGATGTGGAAGAAGCTATTGGTAAAAAACTTTATTGGAAAGTTCCGAACAATTATTTTACAATGATGTCGGCTATTAATAAAGGAGTTCCGGTTTCAAGTGTTAACCCTGATGCAAATGTTGCTTTGAGTTGCAAAAACTTGGCTTTGATGGTTTCTGACAGTATTTACAGACAAAATTTAACTAAAAAGAATGGAATGGTGTAAGACGTGTTAGAAAATAGCAAATTAAGCAGTAGGTTTAAAAAAGCTGATAAGAAAGAAGTTAAATTACCATATAAGTTTTCATTCGTTCGCAAAAATGTTTCTGATGAAAAAGCAGAGGAAATTGTTGAACCTAAAAAACAAGAAATTGAAAATGCTATTGAAAATGAAGTTGCACCACAAAATCTTGATATTTCTGTCGTTGAAAATGATTTAAAAAAAGATTTGATTGAAAAAATTAATTCAATTCCTGTTTGGGGTGAGTATTCACAAGAAAAACAAAAAGAATTGATAAAAAGCTTTGTTGATAATAAGTTTTCAGTAGAAAAATATTCATTTTCGGATGATGATAAGCAAAAATTAATTGAAAAATTGTCGTCTGCTGTTATCGGTTTTGGCCCTTTGGAATATTTGATTTCACAAGAAA
>OLIV01001725.1_pt1 | contig 9986 bp, 8 predicted proteins | sample 1601411 | NCBI WGS metagenome assembly OLIV01 (sample SAMN03922450, study PRJEB24848) | human gut metagenome | isolation source: stool sample | host: Homo sapiens | place: Germany | collected 2009-11 | reverse complement strand
ATAACTCTCTATCGGATTTTTGAGGGATGCCAAGTAGAAGATAAACCAATTATCTTTCTTCCTGCTACAGCATCCGAGGAAGAATTGGCCAATGCGATATTTTTCTGTTTGGGTAAAAGTTGTATGGTCATACGAACTTCAATAAATTCAACATCCGCTTATCTGAAGTTTATTAAAGAACGTTCGTTGAAAAGTTACTATCAACAATCCGTGGCTTGCATAGTAAAGTTGAATGTTCAAACAGGCATAATTCATTTAGAACTTTGGCAACAAGCTGATGATGGTAGAGGAATGACTCCTTGTCATGAACAGAGCCTTATGGCATTTGATGTAAAAGGCAATAGTCAACTTCTCGCCAAGTATGTCATGGAAATCTTAAGTGAAAGATTAGCTTTGAAAAAGGATAAGGTAACTATGGAATAAATAATAAGAATTGTAGCAAGAGAATAAACACATGGATTCTGATAGTCTTGGCGATAAACATAGGTTTGCTGTGTTTTACAATATATGCATTTAGGCAGTACCAGCATCGGCAGGAAATTGTTAAGTTCGCGGATTAATATTATTTCTTGTTTCCATAATGCGAATCGTCTAATTACGGCAAAAATACGCTAAATACCTGATACAACAAAAACTTTTTTCGATTTTAACATAAAAAATACCACTTTTTTCAACCTTTTTTCCCGAATCCCTGCAAATCGCACAAATCGCATAGTTGGGGGTTCGGGAATGTTGTATCTTTGTATCGTCAATCAGAGAGGTTGATGCAGCAACGGTCTCGGCGGAGACACAGACTGCTTTTACTAAAACTAAATTTTTAAAAGTATGATTCTCATCAAATTAGCGAAGAACAAGAACAAGACAATCAAGGAAGCGTATGGCAAGTATTATGCGCGACCAGTAGTAACAGAAACCATCGGCATCGATGAACTCGCCGAACACATGGCGAGCCACAACACCCCGTTCTCGAAGGGTGCCATCAAGGGACTTCTCACCGATATGGTGAGCTGTGTGAAGGAGCTCGTGCTCCAGAACAAGGCAGTGAAGATAGACAACCTTGCCATCTTCTCCATCGGCATCATCAACAAGATGGGAGCCGCCAGCATCAAGGAGTGGAGCCTCGCCAAGTTTTGTAGAAGGCTACCGCCTCAGAGCACGTGCTACCGGCAAGCTCAGCAACACCCAGCTCTCTCTCGATGCCAACGCCAAGAACGCCATGGATCTCCTCAACTCTAGCGAGAGCGCTGCAGGCGATACCACCACTGGCGATACCACACAGGGCGGCGGTACCACTGAGGGCGGCGGTACATCACAAGGCGGCAGCACCGACGGGACAGGCGACAGCGGTGACGGCCTGGAGTAGTGATCCGTCTCTCAAATATGCGAAACGACAGAAGAAGGAAGGAGTGAACTGACCGGCGACAGGGATATTCCGAAGGCACAAAGCGGCTGGTTTTCATCCTGACGATTACGGATAAACAGCAAATCATAATGACCCAAGAACCTGCCTTTTACGGGTATCCGGGCCATCAGTTACTCCCCCGCCCTTCTTCTTCCAGAAACGCTTACTGAAACTAAATTTCAACCACTAAAACAAGCATGTGACTATCATTATCCACTTAGTATTAATCATTAAAAAACAAAGCAAAATGAAAAAAGTAAATTGGAAAACCATCATCAACTTCCTCATCACGGTATTAACAGCTGTAGCCAGCTCATTCTGTGTACAGAACTGCTAAAAGAAAGGAGGTTGCCATGACACAGAAACATCGTAGCATTTCACTCATCGTGATCCACTGTTCTGCCACGAGAGTGACTCAGGATTTCACATTCGAGCAGTTGGAGGCCTGCCATCTTGCCCGCGGTTTCAAGAGTATCGGCTATCATTATTACATCACGAAGGATGGTGTGGTATATCCGGGTCGTCCGGAGTCGGAAGTCGGAGCCCATGCCCGTCATTACAATGCCCACAGCATCGGCATCTGTTATGAGGGAGGTCTCGACAAGAACGGCAAGCCTGCCGATACGCGCACTCCAGCCCAGAATCAGGCTCTGTATTCGCTTCTGGAGAGCCTCTGCCTCTCCTATCCAGATGCAGAGATACTGGGCCACCGCGATTTACCGAACGTTCACAAAGACTGTCCGTCGTTTGATGTCAAGCGATGGCTGAAGTTGGTAGATTTCCACATCTAGCCGAATTTTCGGAAAGGAGTTCATCATATTTATTTTTTAAGTTGATTCAAGCCCGACAGGAAGCAGCAACGCTCTCCTATCGGGCTTTAATTATTGTGTAAAGAAGAGAAATTCAAAAAAAATATGGAAAAGGATTTCATCATATTTATTTTTTAAAGTTGATTCAAGTTTCGCAAGTTCAGAAGTTAAATGAGTTAAAGAATTATAAACATTTATTCATATCAGCCGACATCGGATTTTATTCACTAACTTTGCATCAGATATATACATTAGAATTCTTTACAAACAATAAAATGGAGAATAAAATAACGACAATGGAGCGGGGAATGCAGCGACGCACCGAACTGCTTCTGGGAAAGGATAATCTTGAGAAAATTCAGAAGGCAAGAGTGCTCATCTTCGGTATCGGAGGAGTAGGATCATGGTGCGCAGAAGGACTCCTGAGAAGCGGCGTGAGAAACATCACAATCGTAGACAGCGACAGGGTATGCGTAACCAACTGCAACCGCCAGCTGATGGCTACAAGCCGAACCATAGGCGAAGTGAAGGTAGAGGCGCTGCGCAACCGACTGCTCGAAATCAACCCCGATGCCAACATCACAGCCTATCAGAAAATATATCAGGCAGAAACTGCCGATGAATTCCACATGGAGCAATACGACTTCATCATCGATGCCATCGACTCGCTGAAGGATAAGGCTGACCTCATTCTGCGTGCCACTGCCCTGCCTAAGGAAATCACCTTTATATCTTCTATGGGAGCTGCCCTGCGCACCGACCCATTCATGGTAAGAAAATCTGAATTCTGGAAGGTGGATGGAGACCCGCTGGCAAGAGCACTGCGAAAGAAATTCAAGAAGAACAAAACCTTCCCACGACGAAAATTCCAGTGCGTATACAGTGAAGAAAAACCGATGCAGAACCAAGGGGTGAACAAAGCCTGCGGCACGGGCGGATGCCTATGCCCGAAAGCCAAACTCATTAGCGGAGAGAGGGGTACTGATACTGCCGTATATGATGCTCCGGGCGACCAGCAACTGGTAGAACACGAATGGTGCTCTACTAAGGCACAGATCAACGGTTCGCTCTGCCACATCACCGCAACCTTCGGAATGGCTATCGCAGGAATGGTCATCAACCACATCATTGAATAACTGTTTTCTTTACAACAGTCACTTGAAAAGAAACTTACAAAACATACGCAAAAGGCGAGGCGCTTTCACAAGTTCCCCGCCTTTATTAATTATTCAAGTTTCGCTAGGTTCAGAAGTTTCTCGGGAGTAGTCTTATCGGCAGTCGCCTTTATTCGTCTCTTCATATCTTCAAAAGAATAAAGGTTAAATCCGATAAATCTTGTTAAACAAATTCTATCTTACCGCTTATGTTTATACCTTTGCACGCAAATTTATAATCACAAAGGACATTTTCATGTCCCAAAAAGGATAATATTTAATTTAAATAAGAGAAGAAAAATGAAAGAAAAAGCAGAAAGTTCAGTAGCCTGCAATCATCACAAAGTAGGCTTCCTGGGATTGCTCGTTACATTAGGCATTGTATTCGGAGACATTGGAACATCACCTCTCTATGTGATGAAGGCTATCCTGCATACGGGCGAAAGCATCAGCGAGAGCACCATCCTGGGCGCACTGTCATGCATCATCTGGACACTCACCCTCCAGACCACCATCAAATATGTATGCGTGGCGCTGCGTGCCGACAACAATGGCGAGGGAGGCATCCTCGCCCTCTATGCCTTGCTGCGCCGACTCAAGTACAAGTGGATTTACCTACTGGCCATCATTGGCGCAAGCACCCTGCTGGCAGACGGAATCATCACCCCTGCCATCACCGTGACCACAGCCATCGAAGGACTCGAAAGCATCAGTCCTAACCTGCCAGTTATCCCCATCACCCTGGGCATCATCACCATCATCTTCTTCGTGCAGCGGTTTGGCACAGAGAGTATTGGCAAATCGTTTGGCGTATTTATGCTGCTATGGTTCCTGCTGCTGGGCGTGGTGGGAGCTTTCAGCATCACGTCTTACCCATTGATACTGAAGGCTTTCAACCCCTATTATGCTGCCATGCTGCTGGCAAAATCGCCTGAATGGTTTCTGATTCTGGGTGCCGTATTTCTCTGTACTACCGGTGCTGAGGCTCTCTATTCCGACCTGGGACATTGCGGCAGAAAGAACATCGCCATCAGCTGGGGCTTCGTAAAGACCATGCTCATTCTCAACTATCTGGGACAAGGAGCATGGGTGCTGAATCATGCTGATACGGCACTGGCAGCGAATCCGTTCTTTGCCATCATGCCGCAGAGCATGCTGTTCTTCGCCATCATCATGGCCACGGGTGCGGCTATCGTTGCGAGCCAGGCACTCATCAGCGGAACCTTCTCCATATTGAGCGAAGCCATGAACCTGCACTTCTGGCCGCGCATGCGAATCAAGCATCCTACCCATGTTAAGGGGCAGCTCTATATCCCGATGATCAACCTCGCCATGTACATCGGCGTGGTTCTCATCATCCTGCTCTTCCGCGACTCCTCGCACATGGAGGCAGCCTACGGACTCGCCATCACCATCACCATGCTGATGACTACCCTGCTGCTCGGTTTCTACCTGCACAGCAAGGGAGTGGCACGGATTTTCACGATGCTGTTTATGGGCGCATACTGCATCATCGAAGCCATCTTCCTGACTGCCAATCTGTCAAAGTTTCTTGCAGGTGGATGGTGTACGATGCTCATTGGAGGAATCCTGTTCCTGATGATGTACGTGTGGGTGAAAGCCATGAAGATACGCCGCCATTATATCAGCACCAAACCGCTGGATGATTATTATCAGATTATCTCCGACATCAAGGCCGACGAGAGCATCCCTAAGTACGCTTCCAACCTGGTTTATGTGAACCACGCCAACAAGGAAGGTGCCGTAGATGACAAGTTGCTCTACTCCATCATCAACAAGCAGCCGAAACGTGCTGACCATTACTGGCTTATCAACATGGAGTTTGTTGACACTCCTGACACGCTGGAGTACAACTGCGAGACCCTGATTCCCGACACCCTCTACAGCGTAACCATGCACATCGGTTTCCGCATAGAGCCTAGGGTGAGTCTCTATCTGCGACAAGTAGTGGAAGATCTGGTAACAGACGGGAAGGTAGATTTGCAAAGCACCTATCCTTCGCTGCGCAAATACGGAATTCCGGGCGATTTCCGATTCATCATCATTCACCGCGTATATTACCCGGAGAGTTCAGATAATCGCCAACAGAACCTGCTGATGAGTATCTACGCTCTTATCAGCAAGATAGGTATTGACGAGCCTAAGGCATTGGGCCTCGACACTTCCATGGTAGTGGTAGAAAGAGTGCCGCTCATCATCAACCATCCGGTCATTAAGGACAAGGTCATTAAGGTCATTAAGGATTCTGAAACATCACAAAGCTGACAATAAGCATAAAGGCGAGGCGCTTTCACAAGCTCCCCGCCTTTAACCTATTAGCTAGAAGATTATAGCTAACAACTAACACAAAACCTTATAACTATTTTCAAATCTTAATCGTTATTTGAACCTATGAACGAACATTTTTTTTAATTAGAGGATAGTCTTAACTGCCTCCAGCATGCCCTTCTCCTGAATAAGGTCAAGATCTTTCTTAACCAACTCGGTAAGGCCAGGAACTGTCTTGTTCAAATCCTCGTGCCAGATATAGTCGAAGCCCAATACGCCCTCAGCTACCTTCTGGGTATCGCCGGTAGCCCAAAGCTCGGTGAGCTTGTCCATAATCTTCTGGTCATCGTTTGGCTGGATAGGAGCACCATCCTCGCGAACACCACCCTTATAGTAAGTGATGATAGCAGCGAGACCGAATACCAAACCCTGTGGCAACTCGCCCTTACGCTCAAGATAAATCTTGACACCAGGCAGGTCGCGAGTTTCAAACTTAGGGAATGAGTTGAGCATGATGCTGGTTACCTGATGATCTACGAATGGATTCTCGAAACGCTCCAATACGTCAGAAGCAAACTTCTGCAGCTCATCCATTGGGAGGTTCAGCGTCTGCATCAACTCCTCGAACTGTACCTTGTGGATGTACTTGCCCAATACCGGGTGCTCGCAGGCATCGCGAACAATGTTTACACCGCTGAGGTATGTAACAGGGCTCAATACGGTGTGAGGACCATTCAGCAGGGTAACCTTACGCTCGTGGTATGGCTTCTCATTATCTGTGATAAGCACGTGGAGACCTGCCTTATGAGCTGGGAACTCCTCCTGCATCTGCTCTACTGTCATGTTTTCTGCCTTCTCGATAACCCAGAGGTGGAAGCTTTCTGCCTTAACTACGAGGTTGTCCTTGTAGCAAATCTTCTGCTGAATCTCCTTGATGGTATCGCGTGGGAAACCAGGAACGATGCGGTCTACCAATGTAGCGCAAACGTAGCAGTGGTTGGTGAACCACTCCTTGAAGCCCTCGTAATCAGCACCCATATCGCCCTTCCAGAGCTCGATATACTGATAGATGCACTCCTTGAGGTGGTGACCGTTGAGAAAGATCAGCTCACATGGCATCAGGATCATACCCTTGGTTGGGTCGCCCTCGAAGAACTTGTAGCGGTGGAACAAGAGCTGAACCAACTTGCCTGGATAAGAAGCAGCAGGAGCATCTGTAAACTTGCAAGAGTCATCGAATGCGATACCAGCCTCTGTAGTGTTAGAGATGATGAAACGCATCTCTGGCTGCTCAGCCAAAGCCATGAATGCCTGGTTCTGAGAATATGGATTCAATGCACGGCTGATAACGTCGATACGCTCCAATGTGTTGATAGCCTGGCCGTTCTCCTTACCCTGAAGGTTTACGTGATAGAGGCAGTCCTGACCGTTCAGCCAGTCAACCATACCACCAGCCAATGGCTGAACTACAACGACAGAACCGTTGAAGTCGGTCTTCTTGTTCATATTCCATACAATCCAATCTACGAATGCACGGAGGAAGTTACCTTCACCAAACTGAATGATTTTCTCTGGAGCGACGCTCTTAGGAGCAGTGCGCTTGTTTAATGCTTTTAGCTCTTTCATGATTTGTTTATTTTGTCTTTATTATTTTTACTTTCCGTTTTAAATTCCAATCTATTCATCAGATTGTTTTTTTCTGAGTGCAAAGGTAGTAAATATTTCGTTTGATTGTTCCAAAAACAGCGAAAAACTTCACGCAAACCTTTACGCTCCTCACCGGTTCTATACCTTATTATATATAGAACTGCGCAGACACAAAATAAAGAAGTAGGGATTTTCCCCCACCCCTTTAGGGGAAATCCCGACCGTGGAAGCAAAAAACATCGTATCTTTGCACCAGAAAAAAAAACATGAAGTATAACAATTTAAAGATATACGATTATGAAACGAATGATAATAGCTCTGGTAGCCATGTTCATGATGACATTCACTACCGCTTCTGCAATGAGTTATGAGCAGGCAAGACAGCAGGCTCTCTTCCTGACAGACAAGATGGCTTACGAGCTCAATCTTACGGAAGACCAGTATGAGGCAGCTTACGAGGTGAACCTCGACTACCTGATGAGTGTAGATACATACGATGACCTGTATGGTGCTTACTGGCGCCAGCGCAATATGGATTTGAGCTATATCCTGCTCGACTGGCAGTATAGAACATATCTCAATGCCACCTATTTCTACCGTCCGCTCTACTGGAATGCAGGCTACTGGCACTTCGGCATCTACGCCCGCTATCCGCGCCGCGACTATTTCTACTTCGGTCGCCCTCACTTCTACGTATCTTACCGTGGAGGTCATAGCTGGCGAGTAAACGGAAACAGAAGCTGGTATCACGGAAGAAGATTTGGCGGACCTCACCCAGGTGGATATCCTAGAGTAGGTATGAGAGACGGATTCAACCGTGGTGATTACGGCAGAGGAAGATCTTTCGGAAATCTGAACCGCGAGAACAGACCTCAGATGAACCCAAACCGTGGCTTCGGTAATGCAAGCCGCCCTAACAACAACGCTGGCTTCGGAAACAGCAGCCGCCCTCAGAACGGAGGCTTCGGAAATAACAACGGAGGCTTCGGAAACAGCAGCAACCGGGGCTTCGGCAATAGCAACAGTCGCCCTAACCGCGGTTTCGGCAGCAGCAACAGCAGCACCAGCAACAACCGTGGTTTCGGAAACAGCAGCCGTGGTTTCGGAAACAGCAGCCGTGGGTACGGAAACAGCAGCTTCGGAAGCGGAAGAAGTAATATCTTCGGGGGCAACCGCAGCAGCATGAGCCGTTCATTCAGCAGCGGGTCTGGCAACCGTGGCGGCGGATTCACCCCTCGCTCTTCTACACCAAGCAAGAACAATGGCGGTGGAAGCTTCGGACACAGAAGATAAGAAAAGAGAAAGAGTTAAAATTTCAAGTTTATAAAGACAGAGAGTTAAGAAAAATCAAGACCTCAAGCAAGAGAGTAAGAAAAATCAAGTACAAAAAATGGGAATTTGCATCGGTTCATACCATTCGCAAATTCCCATTATTATTTTATCAACTTTCAGTAAAAGTTTTACTCCAATCCGAAGAGCGATTTCAAACCGCCATCTACGCCCGAGAATCCCATGAAGGCGAGGCTGAGGAGCGCTGCAGTTACCATGACGATAGCTACGCCCTGCATGCCCTTAGGAATACGGACCAGAGCCTGCTGCTCGCGAATGCCGGCAAAGACAATGAGAGCCAGGGCAAAGCCGAGAGCTGTAGAGAAGGCGTAAACCACGCTCTCAAGCAGATTGTAATCCTTCTGGATAACCAGGATGGCTACACCCAGCACGGCACAATTGGTAGTAATCAGAGGCAGGAAGATACCGAGCGCCTGATAAAGTGCAGGAGAAACCTTCTTCAGGATAATCTCTACCATCTGCACCAATGCGGCAATCACCAGGATAAAGGTAATAGTCTGCAAATAGCCCAAATCAAAAGCGTCGAGCACATACTTCTGAATAAGGAATGTCACGATAGTGGCGATGGTGAGCACGAATGCCACCGCTGCCGACATGCCCAATGCAGTCTCCACTTTCTTGGAAACTCCCAAGAACGGGCAAATTCCCAAGAATTGCGACAATACGATGTTGTTTACAAAGATTGCCGAGATAAATATCAATATATATTCCATAATCATTAAATTAAGAATTAAAAACTAAAAATTAAAAGCCCGGCAGCCTACCGCCGATACGTTCTCAATTTTTTCATTTTTAATTTTTCATTATTAATTCTTCTTCATACTGTTGATTAAAGCAATGAGATAGCCCAATGCGATGAATGCACCCGGAGCAAGGACAAATACCAACATGCCGTATTCTTCAGGAAGGATACTCAAGTTGAATATCTTGCCGGTTCCCAGGAACTCACGCACGGCACCCAGTAATGTCAGTGCAATGGTAAAGCCCAAGCCCATGCCCAGACCGTCGAACAAGGAAGCCACCGGATTGTTTTTGGCAGCAAATGCCTCGGCACGTCCCAATACGATACAGTTTACAACAATCAGTGGAATGAACAGGCCCAGTGTGGCGTACAATGCAGGAACGTAAGCTTGCATTATCATCTGCAACAGTGTCACAAATGATGCTATGACTACAATGAATGAAGGGATACGCACCATATCGGGAATCAGATTCTTGATGGCAGAAATCACCACATTGGAACATATCAGCACGAACATTGTAGCCAGTCCCATACCCATACCGTTAATGGCAGAGGAAGTGGTACCCCTGTCTCTTATACACATCTGACGCTGC
>OLIV01001717.1_pt1 | contig 10000 bp, 7 predicted proteins | sample 1601411 | NCBI WGS metagenome assembly OLIV01 (sample SAMN03922450, study PRJEB24848) | human gut metagenome | isolation source: stool sample | host: Homo sapiens | place: Germany | collected 2009-11 | reverse complement strand
TACTAATACATTACAAGCGTTTTGTTGCAGGTGGCAGAGACTTTGATGTTTTTTAAACTTTATGGAGGAAGATTATACTCATTCTTACTACTATGAAAACAAATCATTTAACGCCTCGCTCATACTAGGATGAGTAAAAATGAAGTCACGCAGGAAAGTATAATCCTGACCTGTCTTCATTGCAACAGCAACTGTATTGATTACTTCGCTGGAATCAGGCGCAAACAGCATACAGCCCAATATTTTTCCCGTATTCTTATCAATAACAGCTTTCAAAAGGCCATCCGTTTCTCCCAATGTTTTCGCTCTTGGTATCGCCATAACGGGCAATTTCTTGATAATAATATCCAAATTCTGCTTACGAGCCTCTTCTTCATTCAATCCGATACGTGCTAATGGAGGATCAATAAAAACAGAGTAGCTAACCGGATTGCGATCATTCGTTGTCCGTTCTTTATCGCCAAACAGATCCTCCCGGATAATCCGGTAATCATCCAATGAAATATAAGTGAACTGCAAACCACCTTTCACATCACCAACGGCACGTATATTCGGTTGGGTTGTTTTCAGATATTCATCCACAATGATCGCTCCGCGTGCATCCGTCTCCACTCCGGCAACTTCCAAATTCAGATCTTTCGTGTTCGGTCGGCGCCCTGTAGCCAGCAATACAGCATCAGCTTCAAGTTCCACCACCTCGCCAGTTTGTGAATCAGAAAAAACAACGACTGCTCCATCTTCGATATGTTTCACAGATTGAACCTTTGCATTCATTCGAAAAACAATGCCTTTTTTCTCTAATGTTTCTTTTACACTTGCAGCAATATCCCGGTCTTCACGCACAATCAGTTCAGGATAACTTTCGAGTACGGTCACCTGTGAACCGAACGAAGCATACATAGACGCAAACTCCAAACCGATGTAACCGCCACCGACAATAACCAGTTGGCGGGGAAGCTCGGCCAATTCCATGATTGAGGTACTTGTATAAACCAACGGATTACCCGCAACTCCCTCAATGGGAGGAATGACTGTTTCTGCTCCCGTATTGATAATAATTTGCTTCGATGTCAGCATTATTTCTTCAGTAGATGTACGGACAGAAACCACATCGGAAGAGACAAAAGAGCCCACACCTGTATAGACTGTTACATTGGGATTATCTGCCAGATTATGGTAATTCTTATTTCTCAATGCACTTGTCACAGCCTCTTTCACAGAAATGGCATTGCGATAGAACTCACTCCTTTCTTCAAATGTAGCGTCTTTCATACCAGAAGCAATTTTAGCCTGATGAACCAATGTCTTGGTCGGAATACAGCCAATATTAATACACGTTCCTCCATACATTTTATCCGAACGTTCAACAATGGCAACTTTTCGCCCACGCTTTGCAAACTCTGCCGCAAGGGTCTTCCCTCCCTTGCCAAAACCGATAATAATAACGTCAAATGCATTCATATCCATATAGTTTTAATTGGTTCTAAATTTACTTGTTAAGTTCATAACTAATGATGTTGCAAAGTTCACTGTTTTTAAAGTAATGAACAATAACTATTTTACCGGATAAGTTAGCAATTATTCCCATATAGAATAAAAGTAACAAATAATCAAAATCGCCGGAGCAGATCAGTGACCTGCCCGGCGATTTCCCTATTGAATCGATTCCCACTTACTATCTATCAACGGTTGGGATGAATATCCAGTTTGACTGGTTTTATCATATTTTCAGGTTCCAGAATGGTATCCAAATCTTTCTTGGAAAGGATATTATGTTCCAAAACAAGTTCATACACTCCCTTTCCTGTTTCCAATGCTTCTTTAGCTATCTTGGTAGAATTTTTATAACCAATCACCGGATTCAGGGCTGTCACTACGCCAATGCTGTTGTGCACATCTCTCCGGCATTTTTCTTCATTGGCTGTTATGCCATCGATACATAACGTACGCAAGGTATCGAAGCCATTCATCAACAAGTCGGCAGACTCGAAACAGCATTGCGCCATCACGGGCTCCATCGCATTCAGCTCCATTTGAGCGGCTTCGCCACTCATGGCCACACAAAGATCATTTCCTATCACCTTATAAGCCACCTGATTCATCACTTCAGGAATCACCGGGTTCACTTTTCCCGGCATGATGGATGAACCCGGTTGCATAGCCGGCAGATTAATTTCGCCCAATCCGCAACGCGGACCGGAAGCCAGCAACCGCAAGTCATTGCATATCTTATTCATTTTGACAGCTATACGCCTCATCGCTCCCGAATAACCTACCATGCAGGAAGTGTCCGAAGTGGCTCCTACCAAATCATCGGCAAGTTTTATATCCAGTCCCGTAATCTTGCGCAAAGCGGCAATACACTTTTCCGCATATTCCGGTTCGGCGGTGATTCCGGTCCCGATAGCCGTGGCTCCCATGTTGACTGTCAGAAAGTCCTGCGCGGCAAAGTCAAGATTCTTCACTTCATGTTCAAGAATACTCGCAAACCCGTTGAAGGTCTGTCCGAGAGTCATTGGTACGGCATCTTCCAGTTGGGTACGTCCCATTTTGATGACATGCGCAAACTCACTTCCTTTCTTCCGGAAAGCCTCTATCAACACTTCGAAATGCTTAACCAATTTCAGATGAGTGTAATAGAGTCCAATGTGGATGGCGGTTGGATAAGCATCGTTGGTAGATTGCGAGCGGTTGACATGATCGTTAGGCGAACAGTATTGATATTCTCCGCGCTGATGCCCCATCAATTCCAATGCCCGGTTGGCAACCACTTCATTGATATTCATGTTCGTGGTAGTACCCGCTCCCCCCTGAATCATATCTACGGGGAACTGTTCGTGATGCTTTCCTTCAAGTATTTCTTTACAAGCTCTCAAGATAGCATCCGTTTGTTCTTCGGTTAATAAGTCCAGTTCGCGGTTGGCAACGGCGGCTCCCATCTTTGTGATAGCCAATGCCTGGATAAACAAAGGGTACTCATTTAAATGAAACTTACTGATGCGAAAGTTTTCGATACCGCGGAGCGTCTGTACTCCGTACAGTGCACTTTCCGGCACTTCACGACTACCTATCAGGTCACTCTCCGTACGAGTTTTTTTTGATAAATTTTGTTCCATATCGGTTGTTTTATAATAATAACAGTTTCGTTAGTTCTTATAATAACCAATGAGTTTAGTTATTGTTTTAATAAATATGCAAAAACTATTCAAAGACTTTTTTGTTGTTAATACAAGAAAAAGAAAATACAAAGAGAGAAATCACTTATCTTTGTTGGGAACTTAAAACAGCATCTTATGATATTACAATTAGCATTTGTTCTGACAGCTATTATTATTGGCGCACGCCTGGGAGGTATCGGCCTCGGCGTGATGGGAGGAGTTGGGTTGGCTATACTTACGTTCGTTTTTGGTTTACAACCCACCGCGCCTCCTATCGACGTTATGTTAATGATTGCCGCAGTGATTTCGGCTGCTTCCTGTATGCAAGCGGCCGGCGGACTGGACTATATGGTGAAACTGGCAGAACATTTGCTTCGTAAGAATCCTTCACACGTCACCTTGCTTAGTCCGCTGGTGACCTACCTGTTTACTTTTGTAGCCGGAACGGGACACGTCGCCTATTCTGTGTTGCCGGTCATCGCGGAGGTTGCTACCGAAACAAAAATCCGTCCGGAACGTCCGTTGGGTATTGCTGTCATTGCTTCCCAACAGGCCATTACAGCAAGTCCGATTTCTGCCGCTACCGTAGCACTTCTCGGACTCTTAGCCGGATTCGATATTACCCTGTTCGACATTCTCAAGATTACGATTCCCGCTACCATTGTCGGCGTGTTGGTCGGTGCTTTATTCTCTATGAAAGTCGGTAAAGAATTGGTGGAAGACCCCGAATATCAGAAACGTCTGAAAGAAGGATTATTCAACAATAAAAAGATAGAGATTAAAGATGTGAAGAACAAACGTTCCGCTATGATTTCCGTCCTTATCTTTATATTGGCAACTGCGTTTATCGTACTCTTCGGTTCTTTTGAAGGAATGCGCCCCAGTTTCCTGATCGACGGGGAAATAGTTACATTGGGAATGTCTTCCATCATTGAAATCGTGATGTTATCGGCTGCCGCCATCATCCTGTTAGTAACCAAGACTGACGGAATCAAAGCAACGCAAGGTTCCGTATTTCCGGCAGGTATGCAGGCAGTGATTGCCATCTTCGGTATTGCCTGGATGGGAGATACCTTCCTTCAGGGAAATATGGGACAACTGACTCTTTCTATTGAAGGAATCGTGCAACAAATGCCGTGGCTGTTTGGTGTCGCGCTGTTTGTGATGTCTATTCTACTATACAGCCAGGCTGCCACAGTTCGGGCACTTGTGCCTCTGGGCATTGCGTTGGGGATTTCGCCTTATATGCTGATCGCCTTGTTTCCGGCAGTAAACGGATATTTCTTTATTCCGAATTACCCTACTGTAGTGGCTGCTATCAATTTCGACCGTACCGGGACAACAAAAATCGGCAAGTATGTGTTGAATCATTCGTTCATGATGCCCGGCTTGGTATCGACGATTGTTGCCATTGCCCTGGGACTGCTCTTTATACAAATATTTTAATATACATATATTATTAACCTAAACATCATTCAGTTATGAAACAATTCAAAAGCTTTGGACTGGTAGTAGTCACACTACTATTTTCTGTAACAATGGCATTTGCCGCAAAACCGAACATTCATATCCTTGCCACCGGAGGAACGATTGCAGGCACAGGAAGTTCAGCTACCGGAACCAGCTACACAGCAGGGCAAGTTGCCATCGGCGCACTACTCGATGCCGTGCCGGAAATTAAGGATATCGCCAACGTGACCGGAGAACAGATTGTCAAAATCGGTTCGCAGGACATGAACGACCAGGTTTGGCTGACGCTTGCAAAAAAAATAAATGAACTATTGAAACGCCCGGACATCGACGGTATCGTGATTACTCACGGAACCGATACGATGGAAGAAACTGCCTATTTCCTGAACCTGACCGTTAAAAGTGACAAACCGGTGGTACTGGTAGGTGCCATGCGTCCGTCTACTGCTCTAAGTGCCGACGGCCCGTTGAATCTATACAACGCCGTAGTTACCGCCGCTGCAAAGGAATCCAAAGACAAAGGAGTACTGGTTGCCATGAACGGACTGATCCTTGGAGCACAGAGTACGGTTAAAATGAACACGGTCGACGTGCAAACTTTCCAAGCTCCCAACTCCGGCGCGCTGGGTTATGTGTTGAACGGAAAAGTATTCTATAATCAGGTGACGCTAAAAAAACATACCACCCAATCCGTTTTCGATGTTACTCATCTGAACGCACTTCCTAAAGTAGGTATCGTATACAGCTATTCCAACATTGAAGCAGATATGGTTACTCCGATGCTCAACAACGGCTACAAAGGCATTATCCATGCAGGAGTAGGAAATGGAAATATCCATCAGAATATCTTCCCGGTACTGACAGACGCCCGTCAGAAAGGAATCCTTGTGGTTCGTTCTTCCCGTGTCCCGACAGGTCCTACCACGCTGGATGCAGAGGTAGACGACGCCAAATATCAGTTTGTGGCTTCACAGGAACTTAATCCGCAGAAATCACGCGTTTTGTTAATGCTTGCACTAACCAAAACGACTGACTGGAAACAAATTCAGCAATATTTTAACGAATACTAAAAACCTGACCTACTTATGAAAAAATGGATATTTATGTTGCTCCTGGCGGGCAGCATACAGGGAGTATATGCTCAAAAAACGGAGAAGAAGGATAAATTCAACCCGAACACTCCCCTGTTTGAAGAACTGACAGACGTGAAAAAGAAAACAGATAAGTTCAATCTTTATCTGAATATGCAAGGGAGCTTTGACGCTCATTTCCAAAATGGTTTTCAGGAAGGTGACTTCAATATGCACCAGCTCCGTATCGAAGCCAAAGGAAATATCAACAACTGGCTTTCTTACCGCTATCGTCAACGCCTCAACCGCTCGAACGATGCAAACGGCATGATTGACAATCTGCCTACTTCCATCGACTATGCCGGAATCGGTATCAAACTGAATGACCAGTTCAGCCTCTTCGCAGGAAAGCAATGTGCCGCATACGGTGGTATCGAGTTCGACCTCAACCCAATCGACATCTACCAGTACAGCGATATGATCGACTATATGAGTAACTTTATGACCGGACTGAATATAGGCTATAACATTACTCCCGAACAGCAACTTAACCTACAAATACTGAACAGCCGCAACAGTTCGTTCGACAGCACTTACGGAATCACGGAAGATGCCGAAGGAAATCTTCCCGATCTGAAATCCGGCAAAATGCCGCTGGTTTATACTTTGAACTGGAATGGTAATTTCAATAACGTATTCAAGACCCGTTGGTCGGCTTCTGTCATGAACGAGGCCAAAAGTCACAATATGTATTATTATGCTTTAGGTAACGATTTCACGTTCTCTAAAAAAGTAAATATGTTTGTAGACTTCATGTATTCTGATGAACAAATCGACCGGAAAGGTATCATTACCGGGATTGTAGGGAATGAAGACGGCCATAACGCTCTTGATGCAGAATACCTGTCCGTGGTGACAAAAGTAAACTACCGTTTCCAACCGAAATGGAATGCTTTCGTGAAGGGAATGTATGAAACGGCCTCCGTGTCAAAAACACGTGGTGACATCGAAAAAGGAAACTATCGTACTTCTTACGGTTACTTGGCCGGTATCGAATACTACCCGTTAGAAGACAGCAACCTGCATTTCTTCTGTACTTTCGTGGGACGTTCTTACAAATTTACTGATCGTGCCGCTCAAAAAGGATACAACACGCAAAGATTGGAAGTCGGGTTTATATACCAATTACCGATGTTCTAACAAACAAGAAATGATACAATTACGAGAGGGAATATATTTGAATATTCCCTCTTTTGATTTATCTCATTTTATTTTGAAATTGTTTTAACGAGTGTTATTTTTGTACCATATTAGAGCAAAGATTTACAATCTAAATTTAGAAACAAAACTATTACTATGAAAAAAACTAATCTACTCACTATTTTAGTATTAAGCGGAAGCATTATTTTTTCAGGATGTGCATCCATGAGTAACACGGGCAAAGGCGCTGCTATCGGGGCCGGTGGTGGAGCCGCACTTGGAGCCGGTATCGGAGCCTTGGTTGGTAAAGGTAAGGGAGCTGCCATCGGGGCAGCCGTGGGTGGAGCCGTTGGAGCAGGAACCGGAGCTTTAATCGGTAGAAAGATGGATAAACAGAAAAAAGAGTTAGAAGCCATTGAAGGGGCTCAGGTTGAAACTGTTACAGATGCTAATGATCTACAAGCCATTAAAGTGACTTTTGATAACGGTATATTGTTCGCCACGAACTCTAGTCAATTAAGTTCATCTTCCAGAGATGCCTTGACGAAATTTGCCACGTCGTTAAAAAACTCTCCGGAAACAGACATCACGATCTACGGCCACACGGATAACACCGGAACCCGTGCCGTAAATGAAAGAATATCCAAAGAACGTGCGGAAGCTGTTGCAAACTTCCTAGTTGGAAACGGGATTGCCCGCAACAGAATCACCACGGAAGGCCTAGCATTCGATCAACCGGTAGCCGACAATAGTACAGCAGAAGGACGTGCCAAAAACCGTCGTGTAGAAGTATACATCACGGCAAGCGCAAACATGATCAAACAAGCAGAAGAAGGTACCTTGAAATAAGATACAATCACAAGTAACCACTAAAAGCTGGAAGGCTGTTTTCGAACGATCTCCAGCTTTTAGTTTTTTTTAATTCAATAACAATGATGAAAAAGAAACTATCACTAATCACGCTATTAGCACTATCGGTACAGGGTCTGTTTGCCCAAGGCCTGTTATCCCACCTAAACGACACGACAAACAAACGCTCCCTTTTCGAAAGAGTGACCAACATTGAAAAAAAGAATAATCTTTTCAATTTGAAACTACATATGCAAGCCACGTTCAACGGTGCATTTACCGATGGGACATTCAAGCAGGCCGCTTTCAAAATGAACCAACTCCGTTTGGAAGCCCGCGGGGACATCAATGACTGGCTTTCTTATCGCTGGCGTCAACGCTTGAACAGCAGCAACACGCCTCACGCACTGGATAACCTCCCCTCCTCCATCGATTATGCCATGCTCTCCGTACGTTTGACCGACAAGCTCGTTACCTCCATCGGTAAACAGGCGGCAGCATACGGTGGTTTCGAGTACGATTTGGACCCGATTGAAATCTACCAATACAGTGATATGATCGATTATATGCTCTTCGATTTCATGACCGGAATCACGTTCTCCTATCAAATCATCCCTACTCAAGAAATAGCCTTACAAGCCGTGAACAGCCGGACAGCTTCCATGGATGATATTTACGGGCAACTCCCGGGAGACGTGGAAGAAAGCCGTGTTCCTCTCGCTTACACGGCCAACTGGAACGGCAACTTCTTCAACGACAAGTTAAAAACCCGCTGGTCATACTCCTTACTTAGTCTGGCAAAAGGGTATAACAATCACTTTTATGCCATCGGTAACGAACTGGATTTAGGAAAGTTCAACATGTACCTCGATTTCTACCTTTCCGATGAAGAACTCGACAACCGAGGCATCATTTCAAGCCTCTACCGTCTTCAAGGGGATGCCGATTGTATCAAAAATGCCCGTTACGAATCTTGGGTCACCAAATTAAACTACCGATTCCAACCCAAGTGGAATATTTTCGTGAAAGGAATGTACGAGAATGCCTCTATTTACAAACATATCGATCAATTAGAAAAAGGGAAATACCGGACAGCTTACGGGTATTTCGGTGGAATCGAATACTATCCAACAATGGAAAACCTACATTTCTTCGCATCGTACATCGGGCGTTCTTATCGATTCACGGGTAAGGCCAAAGCATTGGGAGCCGAAAACTACTCCACCTCAACTTTATCTATCGGATTAATCTACCACATCCCGTTATTTTAGATTTACAAAATAAATAAGGGCAACCTTTAGAAGGTTGCCCTCTTCCCTGTCTCGGCACCCCGACACAGAAAAAAACAACACACACATGAATATCAATAGCTTCTTCTTCCCACTCTCGCATTCAAGAAAAAGCATTTACTAACCCTCCTTTTTCGAGGATTTTCTGAAACTCTGCGTCAACATAAGGGAGCTTGTACGCCCTCTCGTTCAAATATAACAGATGATTTTCATCATCTATCGTCAGTTGTTCCCCTGACGTGTAAGCATCCACCACAGCCCAATCAACAAGAATTCGTAACCCATGGTTAATAGCCATACGATAAAAATCCCGGTTCACCGACTTTGCGATCACCAATTTCACCCCCACGGCCACCAATCCCGTCGCCGCGTGTTTCACGAGTTGACCACACCCGAAATTCTCCCCGGCAATAATAATATCTCCCGGTTTCACGTCGCAAGTGAAATTCGGGTCCAATCCTTTAAACAAATAAGGTTTAATCTCCTCCACCTGTTCAAGCGTTAATCGACAGGTCAATTTTTCCGAGAAAATCTGGTTACTCGATATATTGTCTATATCCCCGTAATTCCACACCCCGTTACTCTTGCGGTAATCATATTCTTCCAACACGACAGGTTCAACCCGGGGAATGTTATACTTATACTGCGTTCCCTCGAAATGAATCATCGGGGTCAATTCCCCTCGCAAAGCAGTCATGGCCACGGTTGCCGGGGAAGCAATATATTTCTCAACACCGGAGTGATTCGTCCCCCCGATGTACTGGCTATTGGCGGTAGAGATAAAACGGCTATTCCCGACAGACGCCACGCGTCCCACTCCCAAGCAAGGTCCGCAACTGGAGCCGAGAACCATCGCCCCCGACTGTGCGATCTTATCAATAATACCCTCTTCAACCGCCCGTAAATATATATCCCTGGAAGCCGGAACCACGAATAATTGGAACCCGTTAGCAATATGTTTACC
>OLIV01001712.1_pt1 | contig 10015 bp, 9 predicted proteins | sample 1601411 | NCBI WGS metagenome assembly OLIV01 (sample SAMN03922450, study PRJEB24848) | human gut metagenome | isolation source: stool sample | host: Homo sapiens | place: Germany | collected 2009-11 | reverse complement strand
CTAAATGGTTCCACCTGTACCCATACCGAACACAGTAGTTAAGCATTTAGAGGCCAAAAGTACTTGCATGGAGACGTGCTGGGAGGATAGGAAGTTGCCAGTTAGAGCCTTTAGGCTCATTATAATGGAATATGGCGGCTATGGTGAAGCGGTCAACACGGCGGATTGTGGCTCCGTTATTGCGTGGGTTCGATCCCCACTAGTCGCCCCATTAAATTAGGGGTATAGCTCAATTGGTAGAGTAGTGGTCTCCAAAACCATTGGTTGTGGGTTCAAGTCCTACTGCCCCTGCCATTATAGCATACAGTATTCCATTAAGTTTTATTAAAATTTTATATCATGGAGCGATACTCAAGAGGCTGAAGAGGACGGTTTGCTAAATCGTTAGGCGGCTTCGCCGTGCGAGAGTTCGAATCTCTCTCGCTCCGCCACTTTAAAAATGTAGAGTCTTTGGATTTTATAATCTAAAGGCTCTTTTTGTTTTTATTGACTTGTATTGACTTGTGATGATAAACAAGATATGATTAAGTTAGGATATAATTTTGTATCGGTCATAATAAGAAAGGAACTTTATTATGAAAAAAATAGTTAAATACTTTATGATGGTTATTACCTTATGTATATTTGCTTTAACGGCAAATAGTTTTTCCATGGCTGAAGCTTCAGCATTATATACTCCAGCTAGCTATTGGAATAATGATACAAATTATCCATTAGCATTTTCACAAAACGGTGTAAATAGATATGTTGACGTATCTTCAGCAAAAATTATTGAGCAAGAAGAAAAAGTTGAAGAAAATACCAAAACAGCAGTATTTTCTTATGATGTTGTGATGGTAGATGGGGATAAAACAACAAAATTCACTTATAAAACGATGATAAGATTTGTAAATGATGAAATGTATGTTGCTAGTGCTAGAGGAAATGGCAATGGCTGGTTCCAATTAAGCAGTCGTTCTTTTGATCAACCACAATATAATGCAACGCTGATTTTAGCAGATTATTTTGGGATAAATAAATAAAAAATAATAGTAGAAAAGGCAGTTTATGATTAATTTCATAAACTGCCTTTTTTTAATGGATTTTTATGAACCATTTGAAGAAATGGAAGCTAATAATGTTTGGTTTTTTTCTTCTAGATCTAATTCATATTCAACAATTTTACGTTTTTCTTCTATAGTTAATTTGTGATCTGGTTTTGTTAAAACGGGAGAATTGTCAATATTTTTTGAAGTCAATAATCTTAATAAAGAAAGAAAATGTTGACGATCTTTAGCTGGTAAATTGATATATTTTGTAATAAAAGATATATCATCTATATTTAGATTATATTCATTAGCTAGTTTTTCTAAGTTATCAGTTGCTTTTGGATTGGGTTTATCTTTTATATTTAGATTATCATAAATCAATGAATTTATATCAACATCTAAAGCATCTGTGATAGCTATAAGAGTACCAATTTTGGGATCTTTGATAACAGAAGATAAAATCTTATTCAAAGTACTGAGGGGAATACCTGATTTTTGAGCTAAAACTTCATTAGTATAACCTTTTTCTTGTTTTATTTTTTTTATTTTTTCCAATATAGGTTTAAAGGATTCCATAATATATTATTCCTCCATTTTGGATTATTGAAATAGTATATCATTTATAAATTTTAGTGTAAAGTTGACAGATTTCTAAAAATTTTAATATTTCCTTTGAGGTATTTGACTTTTTCCATAAATGGAAGTAAAATAAAACTAAAATATTTCCATATTTGGAAAGGTGGTGGTATTATGTATAATAATTTAGTTAATGAGATTGTAAAAAAAGGCTATAAAACAGAAGAAATAGCACATATACTAGCTAATTTGCTAAATTGTTCAGAAGAAATTATCGAAAATAAGCTAAAACATGTTGGGGAATTTACATTCCAAGAAGTAATAAAGATAAATAGTGAGATTTTTAATAATGAAATGGATATAAAATATCTATTTACAGAAGAACAAGATAATGAAGCTACATATCATGACGATATTATACAGAAATCAAAGCCGTCTAAATGGTGGATATAAATGAATAGTAGTTATTTTATTATTTTTTGAAGCAATAATTACTAAACCGAGGGAGGATATTTTTATGGCAAGTAATAAAAAAGCCCAGATTTTAGCAGCAGTAATGTGTGCTTCTTCCATTTTTGGAAGTTATACAGTGGTATCAGCAGCAGATACACCTACTAAAATAGAAAGTACAGATAAAAATTCATCTGTAACAGCTAATGGTAGTACTATCACAGCTACAGCTGGAGCACAAGGTAGTCAACAATCTACAATTACTTTAGGTAATAAAAGTTTAGCTATTAATGTTGGTAAACAAACAACAACAGATGGAACTACTTATGGTACATTTACTTTAAATAGTAGTAATCTTGCTGTGAATAATAGTGGTTTGTCTGTTAAAAATACTAAGGGAATTGTAGTGGGTAGTATTAGTAATACAGGAGCTATTACTGGTACAGGATTAACTATAAAAAATGGTACTGGTACTACATTAGCAAGTTTAAATAATAATGGGTTGAATATTTATGATGGTATTAATACGAAAGCAACAGCTACTATTACTAAGGCAGGGGCTATTACTGGTACAGGATTAACTGTAAAAGCAGTATCTGATCCTATTAAACCAGAGGGCAATTATGTTGAATCAAAAGTAACAACTAGTGGAGTAGCAGATACTATAAAACAGGGTGGTTTTACTAGAGCTACATCTAATGTAACAACTAATTCTATAAAAGATACAATATACACTGACAGTGGAACAGAATTGTCATCTATAAATGTATTTAAAAATACTGCTGCAAATGGTATTGAAAATGGTAAAGTATCATTAACAGCTAAAAAAATAGTTACTGATAATCAAACATCAACTACAACAACATCTACTTTAACTTTAGGTGGAGATAATGCAAGTTTAAAAGTAGGTAACTATGGATTTACTGTTGATAGTAATAACAATGTATTATTTAGCGGTAAAAATGCAAGCTTAACATCTACAGGATTAACTGTAAATGGAACAGGAACTTCTAGTATTAAATCTACAAATGCAACAACAGGTGCTATGGGACAAAGCCAAGTATCTTACAATGGTGTAACAGATACAGTAACAAATGGAACAAATACAACAACATCTACAGTAGGTGCTACTGGTGTAACAGATACAGTAACAAATGCATCTAATCAAACACTAGCACAATCACAAGTAAATACTGCTGGTATAACATTAACAGCTAATAAATATGATGAAGAAAATACTAAAACATCATCTTCATTATCGATAAAAGGTGATAGTGCAACATTAACATCAGGTACTGCTTATGTGAAAGTAGATAATACTTTAGGAAATGTAACATTATCTGGTAATAATGCAACATTATCTGGTAGTACATTTACATTAAAAGATGCAACAAATGGAAAAACTTTAGCAAGCTTAGGTGCTAGTGGATTAAGCATTAATAATGCTGATGGTATTAAAGTTGGTGGTATTAGTAATACTGGAAATCTTATAGCTAATGATGGAATGAATGTTACAGATAAGAATTCTAGTTGGGTAAATATTGGAACATCAACAATGAAAAAGGATATAGCAGCTACTACAACTACATCATATGCTGGAATTACTAATAAAATTGATACAACATTAGCTGGTAATAAAACATATACATCTGGTACAGTAGTAGGACCTACAAGTGTAACAACAACTGTACAAGGTAATAATACAACAGATGCGATTTCTGGTAATAAGAATAAAACAACATCTACAGTAAGTGCTACAGGTGTAACAGATACAGTATACAATGTAAAAGGCAATCAAGTAGCTTCTTCAAGTGTAACAACAAATGGCATTGTTAATACAACAACAAATTTAAGTATAGATGGATCTACTAATAATACAATGAGTACTAGTATATATCAAGATAAAAGAGGTATATCTGCAAGTGCTACTAAAAAAGATGAAGATGGTAATACTACTGGTGGTATTAGTACTACAGGTGCTGTTACTGGTACAAGCTTAAATATTACAGCTAAAAATACAGCTGGAAATAAAACAACATCTACAGTAGGTGCTACTGGTGTAACAGATGCAGTGTATGGTACTGATGGAGCTAGAGTAGCATATTCAAATGTAGGAACAGGTGGCATTTCTAATACAACATCTTTAAAAACTACTACAGGAAAAATAGATACAGCGATTAATCAGAATACATCTGGAGTAGGTATTAGCTCTACAAAATATGATACTAATAATAATGTTACAGACAAAACATCTGTTAGTGTAAATGGTGGTACATCATCTATTACTTCTTATGGAAACTATATTTATGGTGAAGATGGAAAAGCAACATCTTATAATCAAGCCTCTATAAGCTTAAATGGTAATACTGGTACAGCTACAATAAGAGGTGGTAGTAACACAGCTTCTTCAACATTGACTCTTAATGAAGCAGGTGTAGCTTTATCTGGTAAAAATGTAGGCTTAAATGCAAATGGATTAACATTGTACAAAGATGTTGATGGTGTAAAAACTCAATATGCAAGCTTATCTACTGGTGGTTTAAGTGTAAATGGTACAGGTAGTACTACTATTAAATCTACAAATGCAACAACAGGTGCTATAGGACAAAGCCAAGTATCTTATAATGGTGTAACAGATAGCTTTACAAAAGATGATGTAACAAATTCTGTAACAACAAATGCTAATGGAACAACTTTTTCAAGTACAGGAAATGGTTCTACAACAATAAAAGGTGACACAATAAAAACTACTAATCTTATAGTTAATGGTAAAGATATAGGAGGAGTAGCTACTGATGTAGCAGGTATTGATCGTAATACTGAAAACGAAGATGGATTAGGTTATTATACTCAAATTGAAGGAAAAACAAAAATATATAACACAGGTCGTTTTTCTACAGCTAATGGTAATTTTGTAGTAGATCCATATGGAAGCATAACATCAAAAGCTGGTAATTACCGTTTTAATATGGATAGAACAAATGGTTTTGATTTGGGCTATGCAGCAACAACTAGTTTCACTTTAGATAACACAGGTGTAAGTCTTGGTTTTAGAAATAACAGTTTTATATTAGATAAAAATGGTGCAACATTTATAAATGCTAATGGAGAAAATGTATCTTTTACATCTATTAATGGTGGAACTATTACAACAGGTGAAACTGTAATAAATGGTTCTTCAATCACTACAAAAGATTTATATGTAGATAATATTCATTTGAATGGTGCTATTACAGATGGTAATGGTAATGTTGTAGGTGGAGGAGATTTATCACTTGGTGCAGATGGTACATTAGATCTTAAATATAATGCTAATGGTATTACTAATACTTTTGTTAGTGGTGCAACAGGGGTTCATTCTTCCTTTAGCAATGGTACAACAACAGCTAGCAGTAGTGTAGGATATATTGATGATAAAAATACAATAGGAATTAAAGATCAAGTAGGAAATACTAGTGTTACTACAACTACTGATGGTACAACATTTGCAAATGGTAGTGGTTCTACAACAATTAATGGCGGTAATATTACAACAACTGGTGATGTAACAGTTGGTGGAGATTTATCTGTTGGAGATAACTTTAAAGTTGATGGAACAACTGGTAATGTAACTGGTGGAACATATAATGGAGTACAAATTTCTACAGATAAAGATGGTAATGCTATAATTGGTGGCACAAATATCGGCGACTTAGCAACAAATGAAGAAGTAAATAAAGTAAATGATAAAGTAGATGCAGTTGATAATAAAGTTGGAGATACATCAAAACTTGATAAAGAAATTACAGACAATCAGAATTATAAAGATAATCCAAATCTTGTTGGTGCAGTAAATGCCGAAGCTGATATTCGTCGTAATGAAATTTCTAGAATTGATGGTCAGATTGAACAATTAGATGGTAGAGTAGGTAGTTTGGAAAATCGTATGAGTGATGTAGAAGATCGCATTGATAAAGTAGGTGCTATGTCTGCAGCTATCGCAAACCTTCGTACTATGGGATTTGACCCAGAAGCTCCAACAGAAATCGCTATTGGTGTAGGTCAGTATAAGAGCGAAACAGGTCTTGCTCTTGGTGTATTCCATTATCCAAATCAAGACTTCATGCTCAGTGCAAGCATTTCCACTTCTGGTGATGAAGTAATGGGCGGTATCGGTGCTACATGGAAACTCGGTCGTAAATCTGCTGCTGAAAAAGCAAAAGATGAAGAAGCAAGACGTCTTGAAAAAGCTGAAGAAATGAAAAAATTAGCTCAAGATGCAAAAGTAAAAGCTCAGGCTGAAAGACATGCTAAATTATTAGCAGAAAGAGAAGCTCAAAAAACAGCTTAATAGTTAAATTATAAGTTATAAATCTAGAGGATAAGCGACAGATATTCTGTCGCTTATCTATTATAAAAAAATAGTGATAGTAAAGGACGTTGTTTAATATGAAAAAAGTTATATTTACAGTAACATTAATTATGATGATGGCTTTTAGTGGATTATGTTTTGCAGCTGATGGTAATGATTTAAATAAAGAACAAAAAGTAGCAGAAACTTTTATGGAAGTATTTACTAAAGATCAAATTCCTGCATATGATGTAGTTAGTAAAGATTTTTCAGATACCTTAAAAACAAATGTAAATGAAAAAGCTTACAAAGATTTATCTAAACAAATCAAAGAACAATATGGTAATGTCAAAGAAGTTAAGTTCTATAATTTTCAAAGATTTGACCAAGGCGATAGAGTAACTTATGTAGCAGCATTTGATAAAGAACAAGCTGTAGCTATTATGCTTGCATTTGATAAAGACAAAAAATTAACAGATTATGTATTTACTCCATTACAAGTAGAAGAAGCTTCTAAATAATATAGGTAGTGAATATGGACATTCTAAAAGATAATATAGGCATAATAGGAGTTTTTTTTGTAGTTATTATAGGTGTGGGTATATTTTTTTTGAGTAAACCTGCAAAACCAGTAGAAGCACAATCAAATAAAATGATTGGAGAAACAAATATTGGTACTGTATATATAGATACAGATACTATAGAAACAGTAAAAAAAGATGGACATTTTTATTTAATAGTATCTGCTGAAGAACACTACAAAGAAAGTGATTTTTTAACTGAACTTAGAAAAGGTGAAGATTTAAAAGATACTGTTTCTTCATTAACATTATATATGTTTACTAATGATGGAAGATATTATTGTATGCCACAAAGATATTTAATTGATTCACAAGGTAAAGTTTGTGGTGATTTAGGTTCTAGTATGCAATTACAAATGATTGATGATGAAATAATTTTTAAGATTTATACAAATGCATTAAAAACTTTAGAAGATAAAAATCGTTTTCTAAAAATGATGGAGAAATAAATGCATTTAAATAAGATATGCCCAGTTTGTCATCAATCTTTCGAAGCTAGAAGAAAAGATCAAGTGTATTGTACCTATTATTGTCGAAAAAAACATCATAAAGAAACATACTATAGCAAAAATAGGATTGTAGAAGATATAAATGATGAAGAAAATACAGGAGTTATACTAAGACAATTTAGATGTAAAAAATGTCATGAATTAGTAACAGTTGTGAATAAGCATGATAGGCGAACTATTTTTTGTTCACCTCGTTGTGAAAAGTTATATTGGAAACATCCTAAAAAGATAATAAATAAAAATTAAATATTGTAAAGAAGAAAGTAAAAGAGGAAATTAAATTTTTTAATTTAATTTCCTTTTTTTATTTGCTTTTTTTTATTTTTTATGTATAATAATAAAGGTAATAGGTATTACCTTTTAAGAAAGAGGGTTGATTATGGAACAAATTGGGAAAAAAGACTATATTAATGAAAAAATTCCTGTAAGTAAATTAACAATATTAGGGTTTCAACATGTATTAGTAATGTATTCAGCGGCAGTAATTGTGCCAATAATTTTAGCTAATGCTTTGCAATTATCTAATTTAGATTTAGCTTTTTTGATTTCGGCAGATTTATTTACTTGTGGTATTGCTACTTTTTTACAATCCTTTGGTATTGGTCGATTTATTGGAATCAAATTACCAGTAGTATTGGGATGTGCAGTAATAACTTTAGGTCCTATGATTTCTATCGGTAAAACTGGTGGAATGACAGTTTTATATGGTGCAATTTTATTATCTAGTGTATTAGTTTTTGCGTGTTCATTTTTTATTAATAAGATTATTAAATTCTTTCCACCAATAGTAATAGGGTCTTTAGTAACTATCATTGGTTTTTCACTAGTTCCTTTGGCTTTACAAGATATGGCAGGTGGAATTGGAGCAGAAAATTTTGGTGATCCAATAAATTATTTAGTTGCTATTTTTGTATTGATAATTATTTTGTTGATAAATCGTTTTTGCAAAGGTTTTGCAAAATCTATAGCTATTTTAGTAGGCTTAATTTTAGGTACAATATTTGCTAGTTTTTTTGGTATGGTAGATTTATCTCATCTAAATGATGCAGATTGGTTTAAGCTTATTCATCCATTGCATTTTGGTGCTCCAGAATTCACATTCAACAGTGTAGTTGTAATGTCTATCTTTTTAGTTATTAGTGTAGCTGAATCTGTGGGGATTTTTTACATGATTGCTGATATTTGTGAAGTGAAAATAACGCCAAAAGATATAGCAAATGGTATTCGAGCTGAAGGTTGTGCTCAATTTTTAGGCGGATTATTCAATTCTTTCCCATATGTTACCTTTTCTGAAAATGCAGGACTTATGACTGTTACAGGCGTAAGAAATAGATTTGTATTAGTAGCTGCAGCAATTATTTTAGTTATCTTAGGTCTTGTTCCTAAATTTGCGATGCTCACTACATTAATTCCTCATCCAGTATTAGGAGGAGCTATGATATGTCTATTTGGTACAATTGGTGCAAATGGTATTAAAATCTTATCTAGTGTAGATTTTAAAAAGAATGAGAATATTATTATTGTAGCTTGTAGTATTGGTATTGGTTTAGGAACAACTGTTACACCAGGGCTTTTTAATGAAATGCCAGAAATTTTGAAAATGCTTCTAGAAAATGGTATTTTTACAGGCACTGTTACAGCTATTATTTTGAATACTTTATTTAATTATAGTGAAATTTTTAAAACAAAATAAAATATGGATATATCTGGTAGAGATAAATTGACAGCTTGATTTTTTCAGTCATATAATTAAAACAAAATTAGTTAATTAGTAGAGGAATTGTAAATGAAATTTTGTAAAGTAAAAGAACAAGCATTGAGTCAATTGACAAAACAATCTATTTTACAGTATATACAATCAATGGATTTATCTATATCAAACAAGCTCCCTAGAGAAGAATTATTGGCTCAAGAATTAGGTGTTAGTAGAATTACTGTAAGAAGTGCATTAAATGAGCTTGCTAGTGAAGGTATTATTTTTCGTAAACAGGGAAAAGGAACATTCGTTAATCAACAAGCTTTGGGCATGAATGTAGTATTTAATCCTATTGGAGATTTACGTGATGTAATTGCTAATAGTGGTTATGAGGTAAAAACAGAAGTGTTATCTACTAATAAGCGTTTAGCTACAGATGATGAAGCTAAGAAATTACAGTTAGATAATAATGAGGAAGTTTTTATTGTTGAGCGAATGTTTTATGCTAATGAGATGCCAGCTATTTATTGTGTTGATAGAATTCCTGTAAAAATAGTTAAAGAGAATTTTTTGCAAAACTGCTTAGATATGTCTATATATAAATATTTTAGCGAATTTTTAAAGCGTACAATTATTTGGGACAAAGTAGAATTATCTACAATAACAAATCAGGAATTATCTTCTTTGACTGATTATTTTAAATGTGAACAAATAACAAGCTTTTTAAATTGCGATATTATCAATTTTGATAATAATGATGAACCTGTCTTTTATGCTAATGAATATGTAGATACAAAATTTATTCATTATCAATTAATTAGACAAAAGAAATATTAATTATAAGT
>OLIV01001695.1_pt1 | contig 10081 bp, 4 predicted proteins | sample 1601411 | NCBI WGS metagenome assembly OLIV01 (sample SAMN03922450, study PRJEB24848) | human gut metagenome | isolation source: stool sample | host: Homo sapiens | place: Germany | collected 2009-11 | reverse complement strand
GTGTTTTTCCTGATGTTACGATTGCAAAACGTGATGCTTTATGTGATTTTGCATCAAGAGCGGCTTTTCGTACTTCTTCAATTTTTACAAGCGGATAAGAGTCAATATGAGTACGATAATGAGAACTTTGTGCGCAATATTTGCAATTTTGTGAGCATTTGCCATTCCGTGCATTTATGAGTGAACAAAATTCAATTTCATCTTTGACATATTTTGATGACAATTTTAAAAGTTCATCTAAATCCAAATTATAAAGTCTTAAAAGTTCTTGTTTATCTATCATAATCCCTCCATTGTTTCAATAGTAAACCTTTAATTGACTAAAGTCAAATGATATGCTAAAATCAGATAACAAAGGAGTAAACAATGTTTTGTCCAAAATGTGGAAAACCAGTAAAAGAAAACGATAATTTTTGTAGATATTGTGGAAACAGACTTGAAATAGAACAACCATCAGATGTTGTTACGCAGTCATATATTGAACATGCTGAAAAATCAGAAGTTCCTGAAGAATACACTGTACATCATTATGAGCCAAAGCCGGTAGTTGTAGAAGAAAATATAAAAGAATATAAACTTCCTGATGAAAATAGTGAAGAATTAGTTATTTATGATATTAAAAAACACTGGATGGCTTTATTTTGGCCAATATTTTTAACTCCAATATTTTTCTTGTATTTTTGGTTCATATTTTTAAATACGCATAGTTTTTTTAGTTGGGTAATAGTATTTTTAATCCTTGCGCCGATTGTGTATCCTATTTTGAGATTTAACTCTGATAAAATAGTTATTACAACAAAATATGCGCACATAAAATTAGGAGTTTTAAACCCCGAAGAAATTGACATTCCGTTAACGAAACTTGATATGTTGGAGATTTCTCAAACAACAATGGGCAGAATAATGGATTATGGAATGATTTCTTTTATGTCAAATGGTGAACAGTTTGATTACGGTTACATAAAAGATCCGGGAGAACTTCAATATTTAATCGAAAACCCTGCAAGATACATTGAGGAAGCACTTGAAGAAGTTGAAGACTAGCTTGGTGTGATAAGAACCTTTGCATTCAAGCATCTAAAATCACCAATCTAAAAAGTCCTCCTTTTTGAAGGAGGACTTTAATTTGTAATTTCTATTCTTCAATTGTTGTTGCAACATTTTTGTTCATAATTGTTTGGGCAATCGGTTGGTCTTTTTCTAACAAACTTAAGTATAATAATTTGTTAGCTGTTGCCTGATCTAGGTCGATGAACTTACCTCCGGCTTTTACATCACTTGCTGAAACGATTTTTACGTTAGCATTAATTGTCAAGTCGCCATATTGTAGATGTACCGGAACAACGTCACCAACTTTTAATTTTCCTTTATGGGTTAATGATACCCCACCTCTTGAGATGTCGGAAATTGAAACTACGTTGTCACTTGATTCAAATGAAATTGGATTTTGATTTTCTTGAGTATTAAATCTCATATATTGACGTTTATCAATTGAATCAACTCTATCATTTACAACACGTTGTTTGTAAATATCTTTGAAATCAACTTTTGGACGAGCCGGTTCTGGATCTGGATCTATATCAGTATCCGTATCAATATCAGTGTCGTTGTCGGTATCTGTATCAATGTCGGTATCAATATCAGTGTCCGTATCTATATCTGTATCGGTGTCGGTATCGTTGTCTAAGTCAATATCAGTATCCGTATCAGTATCTGTGTCCGTATCAGTATCTGTATCATTGTCAGTATCTGTGTCTGTGTCAATATCTGTATCTGTATCAATATCGGTATCGTTATCAGTATCTGTGTCGATATCTGTATCAATGTCAGTATCAGTATCTACATCTGTATCAGTATCTGTATCGTTGTCTAAGTCAATATCAGTATCCGTATCAGTATCTGTGTCCGTATCGGTATCTGTATCATTGTCAGTATCTGTGTCTGTGTCAATATCAGTATCTGTATCAACGTCTGTATCAGTGTCGGTATCTGTGTCAATATCGGTATCGGTGTCGGTATCAGTATCTGTATCACTATCCAAATCTGTATCAATATCAGTATCAGTATCTGTATCAGTGTCTGTATCTGTATCCAATGGATAATCCGGTTCTTCATCTTTTGGAACAACTAAGTTGTCATCATCTTCCTTTGTTCCTTGTTTATCAGGATCTGTAGTTCCATCATAGCCAGGATCGCCGCCTTGTTCACTGCCACCGTAGTAATAGTTTCTATCATCAGGATTTTTACCAATTGCAGTAACATCATCCGGTCTAACTGCTTTTGTTCTGATTGAAATTGGAGTTGAACCATCTTTAGCATTAGTCAAAGTATTTGTTGTAGAATTTTTAACTACTGTAGAAACTCCACCATTACGGTGTTTACCCATATTGAAGTAGTAACCACCGGCATAAGCATTATCTGCAACCATGTATAAATCTTGATCACCAGAAGGGCGTTTGTTACCATCACCTTTTAAAGTACCATTTTTAACTACGATTGTAGAATCTGCAGCTGATCTGTATTCAGGTTCTTCTGCATCAATCCATTGTGTACCCAAGTCAAGTGCAACCAATTTTGCTCTTTCAGGATGTACGTTTGTATTTGTTCCGTAGTAATCTGTACCATAAGTAGGAACTTCGCCTAAGTGGTCAATGTACATATTTTTACCACGAGTTGTTAAGTTCAAGTTTTTGTTTGCAGTAGTTTCTCTTACATAAACATTACCAGAGAACTCAGCGTTTATATCACCTGTTCTTGAAATAATTGCGCAAGCATTAGTATCAAGTTTTGCACCATTTGCAGCATCCATACCTTTTACGTCAATGTTGCCTATTGCTAACATATCAACGCCGTTTCCGGTTTTGTTAATAGCATCAATATCATGAGGAAGTTGTGCATTATCTCTTGAAGGGTTATATGAATAACCGTTTTGTCTGAATGTTAAAGGAGTTGCTGACTTTGTAGAAGTTTTAGCTTCGCCGATATTACCACTAGCGATTAGGGAAATACCTGTACCTTCAACGTTTGGATTTGCTGAATTTTTAGATCTGTTGACGATACTGTAAGGAGAAGCACCTTTTGTAGAAGAGTCTGCCAATAAGATTACTCTACCATCAGCTTTAATTTGGTTAACATTCATATTTTTGTTCAAGCTTGCCATATTAATTAGTGAAGTATTTGAACCTGCAGTACTTGTTGCAGTAATAACGCCGTCGATAGAGGTATTTACAGATTTAGTCAAATCTCTTTGATTTGGTCCAATACCTGTACAAATACCGCCGTCACAAGGTCCAACTTCTTCACCGATTGCACCGTTTGTAACAGTTGCGTTCAAATCAGCTCCATTAGTTGTATAAATCAATGTGTTAGCAACACCATTGTTTAACAAATTACCGTTTGTAACTGCGATATTTACATCGGCATTAGATGTAATATTGTTGGTTACACCTCTTGAGCCGATAGACATATTAGAATTTTTGTTTACAAAGTTAACTGTGTTAGTTTTGTTAGTATGATTAGCGGTAACTTTACCTTGAATATTCATACCGCCTGAGCCTTCATTAGAAACTAACAAAGTAGATTTATTTTGAGTTAATGCGGAACCGCCAGATGCGATTAAACCAGTAGATGCAACAAGCAAACCACCGTTTGTGTTAGTGATTTTTGTTGCGCCATTAGGGTTTGAAACTTCGCCTGCGATAGAAATGCCATTAGCTCCAGAGTTTTCGATAGTAATATTGCCAGTACCATAGTTTCTAACTTTTGCACCATTACCAACAGAAGTGCCGGTAACAGATTTGATAGAAATGTTACCGTTGTTGTTTACAAAAGTATTAGCAGTACCCATATTATCTATATTAACAAGTTTGGTAAACAAAGTGTCAGCTGCATTATGACCTGTCAAAGCTGCAGTTTCATTGTTCCCTAAACCAGCTAACAAAAGACCATTATTCGCAATTGTACCACCTTGCAAATTAATATCACCACGAGCAGCAACTCTGCCACCTGCATCAATTTGAATAGCTTTTCCACCAAGAGATAGCGTACTTCCGTTACTATCTGTTAATGTTGACAAATCGAATGATTTATCAGTCATTACAGCAGTATTTTTAGTATAATCATACGCACTAGGAACAATTGTTGAAGTTCCTGTTGGATTACTAGCATCATATTTTACATCATAGTTAGAAATATAATATTGATGATCTTTAGGTAAACCTAAATTGCTAGACAATTTATCATAAGAACTTTGTGTTGGAGAAATAACTGATAAATTACCAACATTGATAACGCCGGAACTTCCAACAACCATACCGTTTGGAGAAATAAATACCAAATTACCATTTGTTTTTAAAGCACCATTAACACCTTGAAGTGCATTAACAATACCATCTATTTTTACTCCATTATTAACCAATGCAATAAAATTATTAATATCACCTTTAATATCGGTTAATGTTAAATCATTACCAGTTCCAGATTGTTTTTGTAAAATATAGTTATAAATAAAGTTTAATACATCACCCTTAGCCAAATTAATTTCGCCAAATTGTTTAAATCCGGTATCACCTTTTACAGCATCTGGTCTGATATTCCAAGTGTTACCACCACCATTATTAATTGGGTTATTATTACCATCAGTGATTGTTGATGCAGCCAAAACCTGATATGTCAAAGACTGTTGCATAATTAGCAACATACTTAACATAAATGCAACTACTCTTTTTTTATTAATTCCCTGTGTATTCATTGTCTTTGGAACCTCTATTTTCTTTTTCTGCACGTTTAAACACTTTTACATGTATATAAACGGATTTTGCGCTTAAATCTTTACTATTTTCCGGTAATTGTTTACAAAAATTTATAATTTAGAAAAGAGGGAAGGATTGAATAATCCAACCCTCTTTAGAGTTATCTGGTTATTACATTTGCTCTTGCAATAAATCCTTTTTTACGTAAATTTGCTTCACTTGCATTTTTACCATTTTTACCGCCAAGAGGAATTTGGTTTCTATCAAAACCGCCAATTGTGTTAGGGTCAGTTCCGATTATTGTATCATCAATACCTGCAATCATGCCTGCCGGAATTTCTGATGGGAAGTGATAAGTCAAATCTCCCGCATAGTTTAACTTGTAAGGATTTGATTTGTAACCGTTGATTTGTGTCATAACATATTCAAGAACTTTGTTTGCAGTCGCATCATCTTGAATGTTGTACATTTTCTTAACGATACTCAATCTATCTTCTGCTAAGTTGTAGTTAGTTCCTTTTTTATGAGAAACTTTGATTTTGTATGTAAAGTTATCAATATTTTTATCAGGAGTTTGAACTTCTCTTTCCTCTCTTGTAACAAATTGAGGAATATCTAAAGTTTGCTCTTTATTTTCAGTTTCAGTTTTTTCTTTCTTTTTATTTAGGTTTACGATACCGTCAAAACTTCTGCCTTTAGCGTGAACTTTACCCATTGAAAGTGCGTTGTTAACACCTCCACCAATACCTCCAAAGATAGCGGCATTTATTGCAGTTTTCAAGTGCTTGTCGCCACGACCTTCCCATTTCTGACCTTCAGCCTCAACTTGGCCAGAATATTCTTGTCCCGGTGCAGTAACTGACCATTCTTGACCTTCAGCAGTAACCGACCATTCTTGTCCTGGTGCAGTAACCGACCATTCTTGTCCTGGTGCAGTAACCGACCATTCTTGTCCTGGTGCAACAACTGACCAATCTTGACCTTTAACAAATATATCTTTATTGACGACTTTAGTGAATGTTTCACCATTATCAGTATAATTAAATGTTGTTCTATCATGAATTGTTCTATCTGCTGTCGTTCCAAATAGAGTTTGGTCATCTGTTCTACCAGTAAATGTTTGATCTGCAGTTCTGCCAGTAAATGTTTGATCTGCAGTTCTGCCAGAGAAAGTTCTATCAGCAGTTTTACCTGAATATATCCTATCAGCTGTTCTGCCTTTATATTGAACAAATTGAGATGCGGTTTCACCTGCAAGGTTAACAGCACCTGCTAACCATGATGCAGCGTAAGCAGTACCAAACCCTAACGCACCACCAATGCCAACACCTTGCAAGACGTGTAAAACACGTTTTGCGTTAGTTGAGTTAGTGTCAATACTGTTGCCACCTTTTTCAACCAAATGACGAAGTTTATTTAATTCACCATTGCCGACTCTGCCATTATCGTTACCAATAATTTCTTCAATTGAGCGACGTTTACCATCTTTGGTAATCAATGTCTGGCTCATCCAGCCTTGACGACCTTCATTTAATGTCAAGTTTCCATCTTTCGCAAAGCCTTCTTGTGTTTCGTTATCTAGCGTACGAGAATCTGTAGCTTTATCACAGAATGCTTTGAATTTAGCTTCACTGAACTTATAATATTTGCCATTTACTTCAAAATCGCAATCATTTTTAGTTCCTTGAGTACAAAATTCATCAGGGCATTCCATTACAAGTTTACGACCTGCTTTACCAATATCAGTATGTTCAATTGCAGAATTTTCTTCTCCTTTAGCAGCTTCCTTTCTTGCTGCTTTTGAAAAATGAACTCTGGTATTATTAATATTTTGTTTTGTTTCAGCTGCTTTTGCTTGACGTTTTGCTTCATCTTGAATAAATTCTTTTTTGTCCTTAGCAACTTGTTTATCACTTCTTTTACCCAAGACATCAACAACTGCCATACGTTCTAGAATAACATTTGAATCAAAATTTGGATCTTCTGCAATTCTTAAATATGCGGCTATCTTCTTTTTAGCTGCTCCAGTATCACCTTCAAATGTAGCTCGACCATCACCGGTTCCACGTTTGTAAGCTTCAAGTAAAGCATCCTCATCCTTTACCGCTTCATTTAACAAAGTATTAAAAAATACTTTTTCTTCATCTGTAGCATATTCTTTAAGATATTTTTGAACAATTTCTTCTTTTGTTTTGCATTCTTTTTCAATTTTGCCCATTTGCTTTGAAATTTTCTTTTCATATTTATTACGAGCAATAGAAATATTCATTGTTGGTTGGTTTTCAGGATCATTTGCCCATTCTGTCAATGCAGCTTCATAATCCTTTCGAGCTTGTTTTCTACCAGCTCTATTGTGTTTCAAGTCATCTGCAACTTTTACAGGTTCTGATTCTTCTGTTGTAGTTGTTGTAACTTCTGTATTAATTTTTACTGATTTATTTTCTCTTGTTTCAACAGGTGCTTGTGTTTGAGTTGGGAATGCTTCATCAACTGCTTTTTTGCCTTCAGCACCATTGATAACATAACCACCATCTTCATTTAGAGTAATTTTGCCATCTTTCGCTAATTTATCTGCAATAGCTTTACCATCCTCATTGGTTGATAAATATGATAATCTGTTATTTTTAGCAAATTTTGTAATCGCTGTATCATATTTTGTTTTATCATAAGTTACAATACCTTTTTCTTTATCAATTGACAAACCTGCAGCTTCAAATTCTTTTACCAATTCTGCACGTTTATCTTCTGCCAAACCTGACTGTTTAACAAAATCATCAAGTTTGAAGGTAACTGTTTTTTCTTCTTTAACTCCTTCTTTTGCTTTCGCAGCAGAATGTTCAACACCCAAACCTTTTGCAGGTGTCGCACTATCAAGAGTTTTTGTTTCTTTTACTCCGCCAGCTCCTTCAACACTAGCCGTACTGAATACACCATTAGCGGCAACCGTTCTAAATTTTGCATCAGCCGAACTATATGTACCATCTTGGTTTGCAATAATTGAACCGCTTTTAATATATTCTTCAAACTGAGCCGGACTTTGTTTTTTTAATCCATCAATAAATGCTGGTTGTAATTGGAATTGAACTTCATTTGCACACATAGTCATAATCCTTTCTTCTCAATTTTCTATACATCTCCACATGAAAATTGATTTGGTCTTGTTTATACTCTCTATGTCCATGTAAAAACATGTTTTTTGGGAAAATTGCGCTGTTTTTGAATTTCCTTATTACTTTTTTCTAAAACCATTGATTTTACTGGGTTATAGAGGGTTTTATCACTTAATAATTCTTAATAATTATATCTATTTCGTATATATTTTATCTATACTAATTAGATATTTTTCTCGTTTTCACTTGCTTTATCGCACAAGTACACACTCCTTTTGTTAGAACTTCTACCACATGACATATCGGCGCACCTTTTCCAAATCTTTAGGATTTCAAAGAAAGATGTTACATTTATTTACAATTTGTTTTGTCGTCGTATCGATAAATCGAACCGACAAATTCATTAACGATTTTTATGATAGTATATTTAGAGTTGGAATAAAGGAGAGATTTAATGGAAAAATTCTTTGATTTTATAAAAAAACACGGTGATTTATTCACTTTTTTAGGTCTATTAATAGTATGTTATTTTATTTTCTTTTTTAATATTGGAAATTATCCTTTGATGGATGTCGACGAAACAAGGTATGTTTCTATGGCACGTGACATGTTCCATTGCAAGGACTTTTTGACACTTTACTTAAACGGAGAATTTTTCTTTGAAAAACCACCTCTTTATTTCTGGGGTGAGTGTTTATCATTCGCTATTTTCGGGAAAGTTACAGAATTTACCGCAAGATTTCCGGTTGCACTATACGGAACACTTTCGACTTTGCTATTATATTTTACCGGCAAAAAAATTGTTTCTCGCAGATTTGGAGTAATTTCAGCTCTTATCCTTGCAACTACATTGGAATTTGTAATTTTGGCAAAATTTGCAATTCTTGATATCGTCGTAACAACTTGTGTCGGATTTTCAGTAATGTTCGGATTTTTGACCCAATTTGTTCAAGACAAAAATAAAAAATATATGTGGTGGTTATTCTACATATTCTCAGGCTTGGCAGTAATGGCTAAGGGAATTCCTGGTTTTGTTGTGCCGTTTGCAGTAATGTTTTTTGTAACAATCGCAAACAAGACATTTAAACAAGTTTTTAAACCACAATATATTTTGCCGGGATTTTTATTATTCTTTTTAATAGTTCTCCCGTGGCATTTAATTATGTTCAAAATTCACGATCCGCTATTTTTCCACGAATATATAATTAAACACCACATCGAGAGATTTTTAAATTCAAATGAAATTAATAGGGAACAACCATTCTATTTCTATATTCTAACAGTTTTATGGGGACTTGTTCCATGGATTTTTTCAGCAATCGCTGTTGGGATTACAAAATTTAAGTCAATCAAAAAATTCAACGTTACAGAACTATCCAACCCACAAAAATACTTGTTATTTAACGCAATCGCATTTGTTGTAACAATGTTATTTTTCTCATCTTCCAGCACAAAATTAATTACATATATTTTACCTGTATATTTCTTCACTGCCTGTATTTTGGGATTTGTATGGGAAGATTATATGTTCAACAAAAAATACGAAAAACCAATAAATATAACTGTTTACATTTTAGGTGGAATATGTATTTTGGCAGGAATTTTGACCTGTTTTGCAAAATTCGTTCTTCCGGCTCAAACATATTCAGATCTATTAACAATAAAATGGTTCTGCATAATTTTGGTTTTGGCATTTGGAATTTCAAGTATTTTATGCGCAATTAAAAAACATCCAAAGGGAGTTTTTGCATGTTATGTACTTTTTATCCTTATCACATCGGCATTTGGGACAAAATTATTCTACAATATGGATTATAAATTTGGACAAAATGATTTGATGCGTTTTGCAAAATACGCCCACGAAAACGGCAAAAAAGTTGCAGTAATAAATGATGAAAGGAAATATTCAGTAGTTTATTATTACGGAATTCCAACAGACATGGATAGTAGAAACGTCTTATTCATTACTCTTAACGATAAAGAAGAAATGAAGCAACTGGGACATATTTTAGATGATAAAAATATCGTCGCCATCATCAGAAAAAAACAGTATCAAGAGATTGATAAAACTTTAGATTTTGATGTAATATTAGAAGGAAGAAAACATTTACTTGTTAAGGTTCACTAATGTTACAAAGATACGAAAAATTTTTAAAAGAAGTTTTAGATCCAAAATTAGACAAATACTTTGAGGAACAGTGCGAATTTGTAAAATGCAAA
>OLIV01001687.1_pt1 | contig 10138 bp, 8 predicted proteins | sample 1601411 | NCBI WGS metagenome assembly OLIV01 (sample SAMN03922450, study PRJEB24848) | human gut metagenome | isolation source: stool sample | host: Homo sapiens | place: Germany | collected 2009-11 | reverse complement strand
CGTCGGCAGCGTCAGATGTGTATAAGAGACAGGTGCAAACTCTGCAGCTTTTGGATTTGCAAGAACTTTTCTTATTTTTATCAAATTTTGTTGAACAGGAGTAACTTTCATACTACACCTTCATTCCTGAACGAAAATATGCAGATGATTGAGGGTACATATTTAGCGTTGCGATTGTATTTGTTTTACGAGTTGCCGGTTTAGCTATTTGTGTTTTGGTTGGACTTGAAATCGGTTTTTGAGAAGAATTGCCGTTTGGGTCGTAACTTGGCATTAATTTTTTCATGACCGGTGGCATAAAGATATTGCAAAAGTGAGGGACTAAATAGCCTGCGGCTGTGCAAATACCTAAAAGTGATAAAACAGCTTTTGTGTTTTTGTAAGATGTCGATCCCTTTTTGGCAAGTAATCCGGTCAAGCTTTCAGCAACTAATCCTGCACACAAAGTAGTCGGAACACCGATAAATTCTGTCATCAATTCTCTTAGAGCGGCATATTTTCTTGCATCCGGCTTTTCTTTTTTATCTGTAATACTAAGGATTGGGCGCACAGTACCTTTTCCGCAGGCAATAGCCATTACGGTAAAAATAGGCTTATTGTTTTCTCCCAATTTATTACAAATTCTGTGAAATAACGATTGTTTACTAGCAGCTTCACTCACTGCTTTTGTTGTAGTCTGGGTAATTGTCATAATAAATACGCATTCTGTATTAATTGTATTTTTTACACTCATACTTTAACGCATTAACAATTTTTTTCAACCCCTTTGTTAAGAATTGTAAATGATATTCTTTCATAAATTTTATCTATTTCAATCGCTACCTTCTTTAGTTCGGTGTTACATCAAGCCACAAAGTTTGATATGGAGCCAATCTTAAATGCATCATTTTATTTTTTAATGAAATATTAACTTTTATATTATCGCCATTAATTAAGTTCTTTAATTTCGTAATATTTCCATTATTTTTTAAAATAATATCTATTGGCAAAGTAACATCTGCGTATAATTTTTCTTTTGATAAATTATTAATAACAAGAATCTGTTGATTTTTATTTTTTCTTAAATAAGCAAAATTACTCTTTGATTTTGTAGGCAATAATTCAAATTCTCCATCAACCATTACTGGGAGAGATTTTCTTACTTTAATCAAATTATGAACCTTGCAATATACTTGTGAATTAAATTTGTAATAACCTTGTGATGAGCCATAGAATAATTTTGCAGAAACCTTTCCTCGATTAATATCCCTTGAGTCAAACACAGATAATAAATTTGCTATTTTGTTTTTTGAACGGATTAATGCCGATTCCTTTGCATTTTCAAAATTATTTGTTACACCAATCTCATCTCCATAGTAAATAATAGGAATACCTGGTAGTGAAAATAAAATAGAATAGGCAACTTCAATATGATTCGGGTTTTTATCTAAAAAATTTGCAAGTCTTCCACTTATTCCAAAGCCCTTTCTAAATTCAAGTCCCTTCTTTACTAATTCATCGTAGACAATTTTTCTTACATCAGGATTTACCATTTCCAAAGTTAATTCATCATGTACTCTTAAAAACAGTCCCCAAGCAGCACTTTTGGGAATTTGTGGTGTATCTTTATAAGCATCAACAAAATATTGTTTATCTTCTGTGACTAATGTTGCCCAAATTGCAGGCATATATGGAAAGTGATAAGCAATTTGAGCTTCATTAGTTCTTTTTATTTTTTTTGTATCATTGTTGATTTGTATATCGACTTCTCTTTCTTTTCCAAAATAAGGTAAAATATCTTTAGGTTGTTGACATGCTTCAACCTGAATAACACTCGAAGGTGCTATCAACTGAATATAATTGCTTAATATTTTGATTACAGAATGTGTTCTTGGTAAATTTTCTGCATTTGTCCCTTTTTCCTTTATTAAATAAGGAATTGCGTCCATCCTAAAGATATCAATTCCTAAATTTGCCCAATTGGTTATTGTATCTAAAGCATAATAGAGAACTTCAGGGTTTTCCCAATTGATATCAAGTTGGAATGGATAAAAAGTGTGATATAAATAATAATCCTTATTATTAACCGTGACTTTCCTATAATTATTTTCTACATTTTCAGGAAAAATTAACCTTCGTTTCGAAATTTTTCCATCATCTTCTATATATTCTACAATTGTACCAAGTTTTTCATCTTGATATTTTCTGTATTTTGGTTCTTTATCTGTGTACACAAAATATTTTAAAGCACTTTCATCTCCATTTTCTAATCTTTTAAACCATTCATGTTCAGAGGACAGATGATTAAGAACCAAATCAGCTTTTATTTTAAATCCATATGCTTTTGCTTGTTTCGCAAATGAAGTAAACTCTTCCATTCCTCCCAAATTTTGCCTTACTGATTTTGGGTTTTTAACGTCAAACCCCGCATCTTTCATTGGGCTATCCGCAAATGGGAGCATATATAGAGTTGTAACCCCTAATTCTTTTAAATAATCTAACATTTGTGTAGTATCTTTAAAGGTATTAGGCTTATTTTGTTGTACAACTCCAAATTGGTCAACATAAAACATATAGATAATTTCTTCTTTATACCAATCTGATTTTCTGGTTAAATCTTGATGTTTTAAATTTTCAGACCTTAATTTAATAGATGTCATTGCCTTAGCAATAATAGTTTGATATATTTCATCAGTTTTTTCCTTGCCATAAACATCTTCTATGGCCTCTTTTAATTCTCTTGAGATTTTATTATCTATTTTGTATTCAAAATTGGAATTAGATACTTCTGTTGCGTTTTGATACTTTTCATTAACAATATTAACTTCAGCATAACATAAACTATTTAATAACAATATAGTTAGCAATATTCTTATCATACATTTTTTCATAATCAAATTTTAGCATAAAAATTAGAATTTCTTCTTTTTAAAATACTTTTATAAATTGTGAATAGTGGTAAGATCTCTGGTTATAACCTTTTAGCTCGACAATTTCTTTTTGAGTGTGAGTTTGTATTAATGTTTTTAGTTCATTGCCGGTAATACAAGGTTTTTTAGCTGTAAAATTAATATTGTTATTGTAATTATTTAAAGAGATAGGTATTATATTCATACTTCTTACAAAAATCATAAAAATAATTTTTTGCTAGTGTAGTTTATTTTTTTAAGTGTTTTGATAGGATTTTAAATGATTTTACCATGGGTAATCTTTTCTTATTTCCCAACCATCTTTTATGATTAATGACAAGATTAGGTAGCTTTATAGCTTTTTAAATGCTATAAAATGATTGTGATATAATAGTTTATAGTTATAATCAGGGGCGATATTTAATGATGGGTAATGAGCAGAATAATAAATTTGTTTATAGTGAAGAGTGTGACAGTTTGCTTGAAGATGCGCTAAAAACAGAGGGGATTAGCGAAACACTTCAAAAGTTTTTTTATATTATAAGTTTGTATCCTAATTGTGATTTCGCTTATTACGAAATAGGTATATATTTCAAAAATAGTGGTTTGTATAAAGATGCAATAAAGTATTTTGAAAAAGCAGAGGATATTAATTCTAATTTTGATGAATGTTTCGCAGAATTAGGCTTTTGTTACGAAGCTATAAAAAAATATAAGAAAGCAGAATATTATTATAAAAAGGCTTTTGAAATAAATGGTAAAAATCCAAATACTAGGTATTATTGGGCTGATTATTTAGTAAATACATTAAAAGATTATGGACAAGCAGAAAAAATAATTGAAGATCTTGTTTTTGAATATCCAGAAAACGCTGATTATCACAGATTGTATGCGGATGTTATTGCAGAATTAGGGGATGTTCAAAGAGCAAGTGATGAATACAAGAAGGCTATTGCTATTTCACCTGAAGATGAGGTTTTGTTAAATAACTATGGAACTTTTTTACTCAATAACGGAGAAACCGAAATTGCAAAGATTTATTTTAAGAAAGCGATAGAAATAAATCCAAACCAAGATTTGTATAAAGAAAATTTGTATTTTGCAATAAAAAGTTCGACTAAATTATACAAATTGCAAGTTAAGTATTTAAACAAAATTTTCGGACCAATTTTAGATAAACCTGCTCTAGTAACGTTTCTTTTAGCTATTTGGTTTCCGGTAACAATGTTTGTTTTAAAATGTTCAATGAAATATTCTGAACATGTTGGAAATATGTTAATATATAAACTTACAATTGTTTTAACTCTTTTATTAGTAGTTGTTTTATTGATTTTGGCAGTTGCACAGTTTATAACTTTTGTTTTGATTAAATTGAAAATTATAAAATAAAAAGTCAATTAAATGGCATCTCTGATAATTTGTATAAATATATTTGGAGAAGTTCTTTTTACTTTTTTATTCATTTTTATGTCATTTACAAAGTTTTCAGCTGGAGTTTCAAATTTGAAACTTAGGTTTTCTAACTCTATTTTAGTGTTATCTTTCATTACTAAAACAGGAATATATGAGCTAAAATGTCTATGTGAACCAAATCTATAATGTTTATTTGATTTAGTATAACCATATAGGATATCAGATTGTTTAAAAGATTGAAAATTTATACTACCTGAAATAACAGATTTTTCTTCCAAAGTGCAACCGACGTTCGGAATACAAGAAAGAGTTTGTCTTGGTATAAACAGATAAATAAAAATAAGAAAAATTACGCATGGTAATAATATCCAAAAACTATGTTTTAGCATTGCTAATCTCCCATTTAAGTTTTTTTACTAAAAAAGACCTCGCTATGAGGTCTTTTAAAATGGTGGGCAGGGGTGGATTCGAACCACCGTAGTCTCGCGACGGCAGATTTACAGTCTGCTCCCTTTAGCCACTCGGGCACCTACCCATATTTAATTATCAATAAATTTGCCTTTGACGGGATTTGAACCCGTGGCCTCTCCCTTACCAAGGGAGTGCGCTACCCCTGCGCCACAAAGGCTTTTCTATTTCTGTTCTTTGTACGCTCTTTGGGAGTGCTTACCTCTCAAAAAAGATTATCAATCTTTTTCTCGGCAGAGTCCCTGCGCCACAAAGGCTAGTGCCACAAGGGCTTATATTATAAAAGGGTTAGACTTATAAAAAAGTTTTAGCCCTCACTTTTCAGAAAAAATGCCGACTATAGGAATCGAACCTACAACCTACGGTTTACAAAACCGTTGCTCTACCATTGAGCCAAGTCGGCTAGCTACAGTTATTATTGTATAAAGAAAATAATTAAATGTCAATACTTTCTTGAGATTTTTAATATATAATATTTTTATTAGTAAAATCAGTATAGAAAGGCTAATATGTACAGATATTTTGTTCCGATATTATTATTAATGATTTCAAATGTTTTCATGACTTTCGCATGGTATGGTCATTTAAAACATAAATCGACTGTTTTGTGGGCGGTAATCCTTATAAGTTGGGGAATTGCGTTTTTTGAATACTGTTTTCAGGTTCCGGCAAACAGAATTGGAAGTTCTGTATATTCTGCAGCACAACTCAAAACAATACAAGAAATAATAACTCTTGTTGTATTTAGTTTCTTTTCGGTTCTGTATTTAAAAGAAGAATTTAAGTGGAATTATCTAGTTGGATTTGTGTTTATAATATTTGCAGCATTTTTTATATTCAAAAAATGGTAAATTTTTACAATTTAACTTTTGCAACTAAAGAATTTTGAAAATCTCTACTAATAATAACATTTTTATCTTTTAACCATGTTTTTAACAAATCCTTTTCTGGATATTTGGATAGTGAGTATGGATAATAAAACCAGTATGTATTTCCTTTGGGTAATTGGTTTAAAAGTTGATTATATTCTTCTTGATTTGTTGTTTGAAGATTAACTTTAATGTTGTTAGATGTAAAGTTTAATATTTGAGAATAAAACGCAAATTCAGAATCAGAGGCAGTATTAAATACAATTATATCATTTGTTTGATAGTTTGTTTTGATAAATTGCAAAGAATTTTGGCATTTTCTCTATTAATACCAATTATAACGTTAAAATCTTTATAAAAATTCGGAATATAATTGCAGAAATATAAAAATGTTAAAAATAAGATGATTACTGATTTTATTGGGTTGCTTTTCCGAATTTTATCAATTGGTATAAGTAGAAAGAATATCAAACAAGGAATTAGAAATAAGCTAACTCTTTCGTATATTGGGTATATGTGGAAAAAAGAAGCAATTATACTTATTATTAGAGTTCCTATCAGTAAATTTTGATATTGATTAAGTTTGCTTTTGCAAAGATATATTATTGAAATAATTGAAATAATTATCCCAATCAAAATAAAATTGTTTGGGTAGAAGAAGTAATTGTAATTTAATTTTATTGCGGAGAGTATTTTTATTGGGTTTAATGATAAAAATCCATCCGTTTCAAAGTAGTTTATTAGGAAAAGCTGATTTTTGTTATTTACAATGTTTGGAATAATAATTAGTAATCCTGAAATAATTGGAAATATGGAAATTAATCCTAGTTGTTTAACTATTTGTTTTTTATAGCTAATTATTTGTTGGATTAAGTATGCCAATATAACAAATATTGCAGGGAAAGATATCAGCGGAAATAATGCAAATAAAAGTCCAATCAAAATTAAATTTTTATTTGAAAAATTAATTAAATTTTTTTGAGGTAGTATTAAAGTTAATAAAATTGTGCAAAATACGTCTAAGGAATATTGTTTAAATTCTTGCGCATAATAAATAAGATTGTAATTAACTGCAATCAATATTGTTGCAATAATCTGTGTGAATTGGCGCTTAAATATCTTAGTTGTTAACAAAAAAAATAAAAATAATATATTTCATTTCAATATAAAATGCTGAAACAGTTATATATTAGGAACTTTACGCTGATTGATACACTCGACATACATTTCAATCCAGGCTTTTCGGTCATTACAGGTGAAACCGGAGCCGGAAAAAGTATTATCTTAGGAGCGATAAATCTGCTTCTTGGACAGCGTGCAGACGTGAAAAGCATAAAATCAAATAGTTCAAAATGTGTTATTGAGGCTCATTTCGACATAAGCCGATATAACATGCAGGACTTTTTCACAGAAAACAATATCGATTTTGACGATACCGACTGTATATTAAGAAGAGAACTGAACTCATCAGGAAAGACACGTTCTTTCATTAATGACACCCCCGTTGCATTAAACCTAATGCGCACTTTGGGACAACAGCTTATAGACATACACAGTCAGCATCAAAACCTCTTGCTGAACGAAGAAGATTTCCAGCTAAACGTAGTCGACATTATAGCCAAGGACAGAGAACTCCTTATAAAATACAAGGAACATTTCAATGCGTATAAAGATGCAAAGAAAGCCGTAGACAGACTATGCAAAGAAATTGAAGAAAATAAAAAAAATGAAGACTACATCCGTTTTCAGCTAAAAGAGCTCACAGAAGCAGAACTGAAAGACGGCATGCAGGAAGAGCTCGAGCGGGAAAGCGAAAAATTAAGTCACGTAGAAGAGATAAAGACAGCGCTCTATTCAGCCGGAACTTCACTAAACTCATATGAATCAGACAATAATGTACTTGACAAAGTGAAGGAAGCATCGCGCTCCATTATCGGCATAACAAACATATATCCTGAAATCAGTTCTATTTCAGACAGGCTGGAAAGCTGTTTTATAGAACTGAAAGATATATCAGACGAAATAAATTCAGAAACCGAAAATATCGAATTCGATCCCTCAAGACTTGAACAGATAAACAGTCAACTTGACAAAATCTATTCTCTTGAACAAAAATATCATGTGTCCAATATTGCGGATCTCATTAATATACAAAATAATCTGGAGAAACAGATAAGTAATATCGACAACAGTGATGAAGAGTTAGATAAGCTTAAATCAGAAGAAGCACGTTTACTTAAGGAGTGTGAAGCCATAGCATCTGAACTGACAGAAATAAGGACAAAAGCATCGAAAGTGATTGAGCAGGAAATGCGTAACAGGCTCATACCCTTAGGAATACCTAACGTAAGATTCTCTATAAAAATCGAAAACAAAAATATCAGTGAGGATGGCCACGACCGGATATCATTCTTATTCAGTGCCAATACCAGCACACCTGTACAACCTGTAGCACAGGTTGCATCCGGAGGTGAAATTGCAAGAGTTATGTTGTCACTTAAAGCAATGATAAGCGGTGCTGTGAAACTGCCTACAATAATATTCGATGAAATAGACACCGGAGTTAGCGGGAAAATTGCAGAAAAGATGGGTGATATAATGCAGGAAATGGGAAAGGCCAACCGTCAGGTCATAAGCATTACTCATTTGCCACAGATTGCAGCAAAAGGAACCACTCATTATAAAGTGTTTAAGGAAGAAACAGAACATGGCACGAGCAGTCGCATGCTCATTTTAAGCAAGGACGAACGCACAAAAGAAATCGCACAGATGCTCAGTGGCTCTGAAATTTCTGATGCAGCCATAAACAATGCCAAAGAATTATTAAAAACATTATAAACGATGAAACAGATAGGAGTTATTTTAACATTAATCATACTTTGTGTATGCGGCAACAGCAAAGCACAGCCTTCAGCCGTAAAGAATGCGGCAAAATCCGTATTCAAACTAACAACATACAACGCAGACGGAACAGTTCTTTCAACAAGCCATGGTGTGTTTGTCGGCAATAATGGTGAAGCAATAAGTGACCTTAAGCCATTTATTGGAGCATCTAAAGCTATTGTTACAGACAGCAAAGGACGCGAAATGAATGTAGAAAGAATAATGGGCGTCAATGATATATATGACGTTGCAAAATTTAAGGTCAACGGCAAAACTATTCCACTGAATGTTGCACAATCTGCATCTGCTTCTGGCTCACAGGCATGGCTTGTATCATATGCAGAAAAATCACCGACAATAACAGCTGCAACTGTAAAAAACGTAGAAACGTTTATGGATAAATACTCATATTATATATTCTCACTTGCTGTTCCGGAAAACACAAATGCCTGCCCTTTTGTTAATTCTGAAGGACAAGTTATTGGAATAATGCAACCGTCTACGACATCAACAGATATACACGCAACAGACGCAAAGTTTATTACCGAACTGCAGACAACAGGACTTTCTGTTGAAGATGAAACCATGAAAAAGATAGGCATACCTCCATCATTGCCGACAGACAAGAGCCAGGCTCTTCTGACACTCATGATGGCTGCACAAGCGAATGACTCAATAAAACATGCGGCTATAGTCAGCGATTTCATAAACCAATACCCTACTTCAGTTGACGGCTATACAGCTCAAGCACAAATATACATTGACGCAAATGACTTTGAAAGTGCCGAAAAAGAAATGGAAACGGCCATCAAGAAGGTTGAAAACAAAGATGAGGCTCACTATAATTACAGCAAAATAATATACAACAAAGAAGTTTATAAAAGCGACATACCATACGCGGCCTGGAATCTGGACAAGGCCTTTGAGGAAATCAATAAAGCATATGCAATAAATCCTCAGCCATCATATCAGCACCAACAAGCACTCATAACATATGCAAAGGGCGAATATCAGAAAGCCTATGACATGTTTATGGACCTGACAAAGACATCAATAAGAAACCCGGAATTATTCTATAACGCATCACAATGCAAACAAATGCTTAAAGCCCCAATGAAGGAGGTTATAGCGCTGCTTGACAGTGCCATAACAACAACAGACACTTTAAGACTTAGAGAAGCAGCTCCGTATTTCTTGGCACGTGCAGAAGCTTATGTTACGACAGACAGCTTCAGACAAGCTGTTTTTGACTACACACGCTACGAAATTCTGGTAAACGGAAATGTAAATGCTAATTTCTATTATATACGTGAACAAGCAGAAGTAAAAGCAAAACTTTACCAACAAGCTTTGATAGATATATCAACAGCTATTATGCTTGCCCCGAAAGAACCAACATATTATGCAGAAAAAGCATCATTGGAACTAAGAGTAAACATGATGGATGACGCTATAAAAACTGCAACAAAATGTATTGAGCTTGCACCTGAATATGCAGACGGTTATCTGATATTAGGGTTAGCACAGATAAATAAAGGAGATAAGGCCAACGGAATGTCAAACTTAGAAAAGGCCAAAGAGCTGGGGCATGTTCAAGCACAAGCAATGATAGAAAAG
>OLIV01001686.1_pt1 | contig 10150 bp, 11 predicted proteins | sample 1601411 | NCBI WGS metagenome assembly OLIV01 (sample SAMN03922450, study PRJEB24848) | human gut metagenome | isolation source: stool sample | host: Homo sapiens | place: Germany | collected 2009-11 | reverse complement strand
GTAGAATACAATCCGCTGTGTTTCATGAATGAGGACAAGGTGGATGAAACCTCTGCTTATTTGTGCCAGATGTTTACTCTGACAGCGGAAATCGGTGGGATGCCTTACGAGCTTGAAATAGCCGAATACATTACCGTACCTGACGGGAAGGGCGATATTGCGCTTACCTTAACACGAGATGTCCCTGATGATTTTATGAAGATTGATTCCATACTGTCCAGTGATGTTGATGAATATGAAAACTGTGAGCCGAGCGAGATAGGTAAACGATACAAAAATGATCCTGCCATGCGGCTAACAGAAGCCATCGTCCCCGTAGTAATTGAGTCCGAAGCTGTTCAAGGCACTTTTGAATGGGCTAGGTTCATCAATGAAAATGGAATTGCAGATGAGATTCTTAATCATCCAGTGGTTCGGCTTGCCGAAAAGCTGTTTAATAAACATCGCCTTCTCGACTACCACCGGATTCTTTTCGACATCCCTTATAGGGATAAATTGATCTCAGAATAAAGACTAAGCCGCAGTCCCCACAATGGGAACTGCGGCTTAGTCAATTCATTGCTGGCTAATTACCAGATTATATGTTTTCTACCACAAGCGTTATGGGATTGATGACACGCACCGGCTTACCCTGCTGTTGCGCATACTGTACGGTTTTCCCTGTGCCACTCGGTTTACCGTTCCATACTGCAATAATGTAATCAGCCTGGTCCACCATATAACGATTGCGCTTGTGCATACAATCCGGGGTATAACGCTGCTGCAAAAGCGTTTCTTTGTCGCATTTGGAGGCTATATCGAAGTACCGATCCCTGAGCGCCTCGCTCCATTTCTCAGCTTGTGTTTCGCAAGGGATGGCACACTCAAGCGTAATGCCATTATAAGCCGATTTCAAGCCAAGGACAATCTCAGCCGCAAACATATCAACGCCGATTGCCATACCGGTGATAAAGTGCGTAACACCATTCTCTTCAATCTGCCTGATTATTTCATTTCTGAGCTTCTGCTTGAGTGCAATACATCTTTCGTCTGCCTCATTGAATCCAAACGGGAGGCTCTTGGGTCTGTGGCCGGTAAATGCACATTTCTTTGTCTTCATATCTCATCTCTCCAACTATGTGTTTTAGCGTTATTCTCATTCGCTTATCCATAGTATAGCATGAAGAGATGCAGAAGTCAGTCGAAATACGCGGTAAAAGAAAAAACTGCGCCGAATGAGCGCAGTTCAATGACGAATGTTATTTTTCATTCTCTTTTTCTTGACGGATCAGGAGTTCAACTATTTGGAGAATGCGATTTTGAGCATCAACCGAAAGGGTGCCCAATTCATTCGAGAGCTGTGTTGCCTTATACTCTGTCGTGTGGTCGAGTACATCACAGAAGATGGCATCCGCAGATACCTCAAGAGCGTTAAGCAACAATATCAAATTTTCACAACGGGGAAAAGATGCGCCTCGTTCTAAGGTTGAAATATAGTTTGCAGTGAATCCGGTCTTTTCGGCAAACTCTTCCTGCGTAAGACCGAGGCGTTCGCGGCACTGCTTGATCCGCTTGCCTATTCGCTTATCTATCATGACAACTACCATGCCCTTTTCTGTATCGTTCATAGTAATTATATGGACAAGCGACACAGTTATACAGAAACGCTAATCCACTCTCAATGTATTAGCGACATAGTGCGGGCAAAATTCGTGAAAGAATCACAAAAAAAGAGCCTCAGCCGACACCCGCAAGGGCATCGACCGAGGCTCTTCGCTTTTGATAGAAAATCGACCTTTATTCTGACATCTCAGGCGTTTGGCGCTTAGACAGGAAAACATACGGGGCTACGCTTCATCTCTGCTCAGAGGGCAGGAAATCAGCGATTTTCAACCTTTATCACGACAGATTTTGGCTTTGCCCCGAGCGCTTGGAAAAGTAATGCGGACAGGCAAGGATAACGGCGCGGAAGCTCTGCTTGCAAGGATGAACACAGCGGCGGCACAGGTCGTTGTATTTGCGCCGACCGTCGCTGCCTAAAAAGAAGCTCCATTCGAGCTTCCATTTCTTACTCCGGCTCATAACTCACGCTCGCTCTTCTTCTCCTTGTGGGGAGAAGGCTTATCCGTCTGCTGGGCGGTTTTGGCGGATTTCAGCCGATCCATGATAGAGGCTTTCCCGCCCTTTTCGCTCGCCTTGTCTTCCCTCGGACCGTTGTTGATAATCCCGTCAATCATGCCGTAGTCATCCTCAAGAGACATTTCAGCGGCTTTGAGCGGATTCTGCTTTTCCAGCACGGACACCCAATCCGCTTTCTCCACACCGAAGATACCGCCTTTTGCGGCGTGTTCCTTGATCTCCTTAGCGTCCAGAACCAGCCCCTCGGTATCGTCGCCGTACAGCCGGTAAATCTGGCACGACTTCATGACCTCAGCCGCAGCCTCTTCCCGCATGGGCAGCATCCCGCCCCATTTGTAGCCGTACTGCTTCATATCCTCTATGGTTTTTAACGCAAGGTATTCGGTTGGAATAATAATATCTGTATCAATGTCATCATCCAGAACCCACACTTTTCCTGTGAATTTTTCCATAATCTTACCTCTTATCTTCTATCTTCACTTGTAACTGTTCAGTACTTTCACAGTCACAAGTTAAAATTCATTCAAACGAATTGTGAATATCCGCTTTGCTACGCGACTCTGTACCATACCGAATAACTACTCCGCAGTTTATCAGGATGAGCTTGCTCTCCTCCTGATACAAACAAATCTCCACCTGCTGTCTATTGCTTTTCGCAACCTTCGCAGGAAATTTACTTGATTCGGTTAAATGTTTCACGTGAAACATTTATAATTAGCATCACACCTCACTTGCCAGCGCAATCTTTCCTGTAATGGCAGATGCTGTAACAGTAGCTGCTGATCCCAGATATACTTTGGAGCTTGGGTGTCCTGCACGACCCTTGAAATTACGTGTTCCTGTACTGATCAGAACTTCGTTCTCACCGATCACACCCTGACAGCTTCCCCAGCATACACTGCAGTTCGGATTCATAACAATGGCTCCAGCCTCCATAAACGTGTCAATAAGCCCCTCTTTTAATGCCTGGCGGTAAATAGTCTGGCTTGCAGGCACAACGAGAAATCTGACGCCCTCAGCAACCTTCTTGCCCTTGATGATTTCTGCACCGACACGCAGATCTTCAATACGTCCGTTGTTACAGGATCCCAGAAATGCTTCATTGATTTCCATTCCGCAGGCTTCTTCTGCAGGCACAACATTGTCTACAAAATCAGGTTTTGCAACTACAGGACGGACTTTTGATAAATCAAATGTATATTCTCTCGCATAAACTGCATCCGGATCACTGTGATATACAGCCTTTGGCTCACGTCCATGTTCTTTCAGATATTCAATAGCTTTCTCATCTGCTTCAAAGATACCTGTCTTTGCACCGGCTTCTACTGCCATGTTGCAAAGCGCCATACGATCACTGATACTGAGTGTTTTCGCACCCTCGCCTGTAAATTCCATTGCCTGATAGTTACATCCATTTGCTCCGATTTCCCCAATGATTGTAAGAATCAAATCTCTTGCGTAAACTCCTTCCGGAAGTTTACCTGTCAGATTAAATTTTACGCTCTCAGGAACCAGTACCCATGAAGTACCTGTTACCATACCATAAAGGAAATCTGTACATCCTACGCCTGTTCCAAATGCACCTAATGCACCGTATGAACAGGTATGGCTGTCTGCACCAAAGATCAGTTCACCCGGACGGACATAATTCTCGATCATAACCTGATGGCAGACACCTTTTCCTTCCCAGAAATCAATGTTATGTTCTTTTGCAAAATCTCGCATCTTCTTCTGAGATGCTGCTGTTTTCGGGCTGTCAGATGGTACATTATGATCCACGATAAACACCAGCTTGCTTGTATCTGCAATGTGCGGATTTTTCAATTTATTGTTATACATATCAACCGTAAGATGTGTGGTTCCATCATTACTCATGAGACGATCAAGTTTAACTGTATGGATATCTCCCGGTTTTACGCTGTCAACACCTGCTGCCGCAGCAATAATCTTTTCTGCAATTGTCATTCCCATTTTACTTCTCCTCCTTGTTCAGAGATGCGATCAGACCACCCTGATTCAAAATATTCTGCATATATTCCGGAAGCTTTGTACAGGAATATGTTTTTCCGTTAGCTTCAACTGTTCCCTCTGACATATGAAGAACCATCTTATCTCCGGTATTTACTTCGTCCGGAAGATCTTTGCAGACAATTACCGGCAAACCAATATTAATAGAGTTTCTGTAAAAGATTCGAGCAAAAGATTTTGCTACAACTGCCTGTACTCCCAACGCTTTCAGAACACCAGGCGCCTGCTCTCTGGAAGAACCACATCCAAAGTTTTCTCCACCTACCACGAAATCTCCCGGTTTTACTTTCTTTGAAAAATCCGGATCCAGAGATTCAAATGCATGACCTTTCATCTCATCCAGATTAGGAAGTAACAGATACTGTGATGCTATGATCTGGTCTGTATCCAGGTCATTATGAAATTTAAAAATTGTTCCTGTTTCCATAAAAACTGTTTCCTTTCTATATCATTTTATCTTTTTACAATTTATCACTTGTCTCTCTTTAACGATTTAGTCAGATAAATTCTTTTCCTATTTTAGCACAAAAGACAGGAGATTGAAAACGCCTGTTTTCAATATTCCTGTCTTTTTTTACAATCGTTATTACATTAACTCTTTTAAAACAGAATGTCCAATTGTTCCCTCAGGCATTGGCACTCCAAAATTCTCCGCCACAGAAGCACCGATCACAGCAAAAGTATCTTCGTCTTTTATCGCACCGCCATTTTTCATTCTCTTTGAGTAAGCAATGAATGGTACATATTCTCTTGTATGGTCAGTTCCTGTATAAGTCGGATCATTTCCATGATCTGCAGTGAGAATAAGCAGATCATTCTCTCTCATTTCTTCTAACAACACACCCAGATTTTTGTCAAATTTCTCAATCTCTTTTCCGTAACCTTCCACATTTCTTCTGTGTCCCCATAATGCATCAAAATCTACAAGATTAACAAAACATAACCCTCTGAAATCTCTCTCGCAGATTTCAATTGTCTGCTCCATTCCATGTACAGAGCTGTCTGAATGATGAGTTTCTGTAATGCCTTCTCCGCAAAAAATATCATGAATCTTTCCAACACCGATCACATCAAATCCATGATCTTTCAACACGTTTAACGTGGTAAGTCCGGTGGGTTTCAATGCATAATCATGACGGTTACTGGTACGTTTAAATTCACCTTTTTTCTTACCAATGTACGGTCTTGCAATAACTCTGCCAACTCTCCATTCATCCTTCATGGTAATTTCTCTTGCAATTTCACAGCAGCGGTACAGATTCTGAAGATCAAAAGTTTCTTCATTTCCGCAAATCTGAAGAACAGAATCTGCTGAAGTATAAACAATCATTGCACCCGTCTGAATCTCCTCTTCGCCCAGTTCCTCAATAATCTCCGTTCCGCTTGCGCTCTTGTTTCCTATCACTCTTTTTCCGCATCTTTTCTCCAGTTCTGCGATCAATTCCGGCGGGAATCCTGTTTCTGTAAAGGTTTTAAATGGTTTTTCTGTTTTGATTCCCATCATCTCCCAGTGTCCGGTCATGGTATCTTTTCCATTGCTAGCTTCACCCAGATGCGTATATCGCCCCTTGGGATTCTCAACACCCGCCATTTTTCCTGCCGGATGAAGATTCAGCATTCCCAGTTTTCTAAGATTTGGAATCTCCAGAGAACCCATTTTCTCAAGAATATGTCCAAAAGTATCCACCCCGATGTCACCAAATTTTGCTGAATCCGGCATTGCCCCGATTCCCAGAGAATCAAGTACAATTACAAAAATTCTGTCGTAATTTTTCATTTATGTTTACTCCTTCTCTTACATTTTATTAATCACTGACCTTTTCCTGTTCCCTTTTATTGGTCATTCACTTTTTTTACTTTTCGCAATTAAAAATCACTTGCAATGATGGGCGTTTACCTTATATTTCTCTGGAATTTATCAGATTTCGTAGTCCAAATCCCAGCGGTAGCAAATCCTTCAGTGTGTAGATATCATAATGCTCTTTATCTATTGCCAGAATAATCCGAAATGTCTCCGGATCACAGAACTCCATCATTACCTGACGGCAGACACCACAGGGAGCTGTATACTCTGTCAAAATCCCAGCTTTTCCACCCACAATACAAATTGCGTCAAACTCCCTGACGCCTTCGCTCACTGCTTTAAAAATTGCGGTTCGTTCTGCACAGTTCGTAGGTGTATATGCTGCATTTTCAATGTTACACCCTGTATAAATCTGTCCGTTTTTTGTAAGTAATGATGCACCAACCTTAAAATTTGAATAAGGTGTATAAGAAAATTTGAGCTGTTCCATTGCAGTCTCAATCAGTTTGCTGATCATTGATTTTTCCAGATTCTGCATTCTCTGTCACCTCCGTTCTTACAGAACTTGTCCCTGATCTTCTTTAATCATTCTGCGGATTGCCTCTACAGCTACCCGGATTGCCATGTCTGTGTCATGTACAACCGGATTCTCAAGACCCAGCTTCTCTCTCTCCTGATTTGCCAATACCAACAGACAGGAACCCATCCTCGCCCTGAGTTTACCGGCTACGATGAAAAGTGCCGCAGATTCCATTTCAGAAGCAAGACATCCCATTCGTTTCCAAGCTTCCCATTTATTGATCAACTCATAACCTGCCGGCATTGCTTCCGGCTCATGCTGTCCATAGAAAGAATCTTTGGACTGTACCACACCTGTATGATATATAAATCCTTTCTCCTTCGCAGCTTCAACAAGAGCATTGGTCACATCCAGATTTGCCACTGCCGGATATTCAATTGGCGCATATTCTCTGCTTGTTCCTTCCATACGTACTGCTGCTGTCGCAATTACAATGTCTCCACTTTTTATTTCCGTCTGCATTCCACCACAGGTTCCGATTCTGACAAAAGTATCCGCTCCGCAGCGATACAGCTCTTCCATTGCAATGGACGCTGATGGGCCACCAATACCGGTTGACGTTACACTGACCTTCACTCCATCCAGTGTTCCTGTATAAGTGATATATTCCCTGTTGTCTGCGATCAGCACAGGATTATCAAAATACTGTGCAATCTTTACACATCTTTTCGGATCTCCCGGAAGGATCACATAACGGCCCACTTCACCTTTTGCCACTTGAATATGATACTGTCTGTTTACATCTTCTGAGTAATTTTTCATAATCATCCCATCCTTTTCGTTTTCACGTGAAACATCGGTTGCCACTGTTTAACAATCCTCTTATTAATGCATTTAAGACAGTTCAACAGGATTTCATGTTCTGATGAGCTGAATCAATATACATTATTTACAAGAATTACTATAGTATCTTCCTTTTATTATGATTATAAATCATATACCTGTATGAGAAAAGTTCTTTTTTAGACCTGAATCCAATTTCCTGAAATTAAATACAGGATAATTACCCCTATACCGGTAACTGCAAAGACTGCATTTCTGATAATAGATAATTTCATATTTCCTTCATCTGTACACCAGTTATTCTGCGGAAACATACATATCACAATTCTGACAACTGCGGATATCCATATGATAGCTTTAATTATTACCGGTATTTCAAATTCCGGGAATGTAAATTTCCAGATATACATCAGAATAATATAAAATACTGTCATTGTAATTGACGATACCTGCAATCCAATTCCCAGCTGTCTCTTTATTTTATCATTAATTCCATGCACTGCTCTTATAATTCTTGGCACCAGATGAAAAGCATCTCCTCCGCAAAGTGTCAATGTTAATATTCCATAAAGAATAAATAACATATTTCCCTGTGAGAATATAAAAAATAAAATTGCACTTATTAGCCAATCGTAAAAAACATCAAAATACTGAGAAACTCTAAAAATATAAAACGAAAATAAAGCCCCCACAAACAGGGAGCTTTATTTTTGTTTCATATTTTTTTAGGCGTAAAATACTTAATTCGCCTTTGATGGATCAATTTCTGTAATGGTCGGTACTGTCCAGATCTCCAGGGCCTCCATATCAGGCGTATAGATACGCATAAACAGATGGAAACCTCCAGCGCCCACAGGAAGCCAGTTTATGGTGTTCTGTGGGGCATCTTCAGACAGAATAACATCAACGGAACCATCATCATTTGCCTGTAAACCGGAACGGTCATTTATACAGTAACGATTAATAGGATTATCGATCAGGAAATCATCGTCCCCATATGCAGTCACAGACCAGAATCCACCTTCAAGAACCTGTGGATAGCTTTCGAAATGAAGAATATATGATTTTTCTCCTGTGAGAGTATTTCCATCCGCATCCTGCTCTATCTTTGGATACAGCGCAACTTCAACTGTATTGGCACCAAGCCCTGCAAGAGCTACCAGTGCACGATAAGCGTATTCTGTATTGAAATCTCCGATCGGTTCACCAAAATAATCCCACTGACCAAGCTTTTTTGAGAATTTCTGGCCCTCTTTGATAAGCTTTAGCTGAATTTCTGTCAGCATTGTCTTCCAGTTTTCTGCAACATCACCGGTAAGAACAGAAATGTCAAATTCCATACCAGGACCTATATTCACAGCTGCTATTTTTTCAAGCATTTCCTTATCTGCAGCTGTCGGAGAATTCTTTACCATCAACTCATTGGCCTTATTAAAAAATGTGATCGGATCCATGGAAAGGACCTTATCAACAGGAATATAATCATTCTCTTCGCTGTAGCTTCCCCTCGGAGGTTCATAAGTGTCTCCGGATATATAATCGGAAAGCGGCATAAGTTTCATTTTTCCTTGGATGGCATACACATTTGGAAGATCCTCTTCTCCTGATAAAACGATTCTGGTAATGGACCATGCCATAGATGTAGGAACATCTATACGGGTAACTCCCTCAGGCAGTTTCCCTTCCCACGTAGAAAGAGTAATTGCATATGCACCAGCCTTATCAAGAACCGCAGCAGTATTTGTCCATCCATCCAGTACCTGAACCTTACAAAAACGATCTGTTTTTGGAAGTTCATAGACCATCGGCTCCTCGCTCAGATCATACCAGACCTGTGAATAGATCGTATCCACATTAGGAGTCACCACAGTCCTGAATTGTGCATCTGCCAGTGCAACACTGTGCATAAACTGATTTACAGGTGCTTTTTTGGTAACAACTTCCTCTGTGTTCGTTGCCGAGGTCTCAGTTGCATCCATGAGCACCAGCGGAAATGCATAAACATAAGCATCTTCCACTGTCTCCCATATATTTTCATCTGTCTCACTGTCAACAGATGCTGCAAATCTTTTCATATTCATATCCTCCTGCTTCCGCCCCAAAACTTTATGGTTCAATAATATTAAAATATTTATACTCTAACGTAACAGTAACCGCATCCATCAATCGTGTCAGGCAGGTCTCATCACCCTCCTGTTCGATCAAAGCAGCAACATTCTCTGCGTTTTTCTGAACAATAGACAACAGTCCGGCACGTTTTGTAGTCCATGTTACATCTGCATCCGCATCCTGTGCATCTCTCCAAAGGCTGGGATTTGCTGTATCCGGAGAAGCAAGCAGACCTTTGGTCGCATTCTCAAACTCCGCAGTATCTTCAAAATCCAGCAATGCATAAACTTCCTGATTTGCATCAATCGTATACTGGGTAGCCGGTTTGCTTTCCGCTGTTAATTCCGATACTGAAATTGCGGTTGAACTGCCACAGCCAGTCATGGTAAATGCCAATGCAGCGACAATCAAAGTAATTACTTTTTTCTTTTCATGATGTCATGCCCCCTTTGTTCTGTTCTTTTTCAAACCTGAATTAGCTTTCATTTTTCTTTTCCTCCTTCCTTATTTTATATCCTTATCCTCACTGTTTGTATTTTAACATAAGTGCATCAAAACAACAAGAATTATAGGATAATAAGCTGTTTCTGGGACTCGTGGCAGAATTTTCTGCCGGTTTTCAGACACAGAAGTTTTTCATATAAATTGGAAGAAAAAACAGTTTCAGATAAAATCTGATTTCCTTCACTGTCCAAAAGATTTTGGGCGTCCGCAAGCTTGGTGATAAG
>OLIV01001681.1_pt1 | contig 10168 bp, 6 predicted proteins | sample 1601411 | NCBI WGS metagenome assembly OLIV01 (sample SAMN03922450, study PRJEB24848) | human gut metagenome | isolation source: stool sample | host: Homo sapiens | place: Germany | collected 2009-11 | reverse complement strand
ATGTTAATGTAACAGCATTACAGAAGGCATATCATTAACATTTATTTGAATATCAGGCAAAACAAAGGGCCAAAAGCATGGATTTTTTGATGCAAAAGCATGGCTAACGAGTGAAAAACAGGCATGTAATGCAGCGTAAAAGGCCCACTTTTGCACCGTAAACGGCAGAGTAATATTTTTTAACGGTCTGGGTTTTAAGTCTAAAATCACATAAGAAATTGTAAATCAAGAACTTAACAAAAACACGCAATTTTGAGCCTTTTTCGCAAAAAATCACACTGATGCGCAGAGCATCGCTATTCTGGAAGCGTTAAACGTATCTCAAATGATAATTTTTTATTACATTATCAAGCCTCATAACATATAAAATTCAACGCCATTTTTCTGCCATCTTAGCCAATTTCTTCATCTTGACGCCTGTCCTTATCGCCATTCTTTCACAGACGTTTATAACCCAGTTCACACACAGCCATTATTTTTTGTTTTTCGCATGCCCTATAATGTCTTTATTCAAACAAAATTGCGTATATTTGCATTAAAATATATAGGATGCGGCTCGGCAATGCTAATACCAGAAACGCATTTTTGTTTTCGCGTTGCTCTCGCCTTTCACTATATTGGCATATCAGACGAGCCACAGGCCGTTTATTCAGAGAACTATCATATAAAGGAGAAACGCAAAGATGAAATACCCAATAGGAATACAGAGCTTCGACCGGATTATAGAAGACGGATACGTTTATGTAGACAAGACGGACATGATTTACGACCTCACGCATGAGGGCGGAATCTACTTCCTGAGCCGTCCGCGCCGTTTCGGAAAGAGTCTGCTTGTGTCTACGCTGAAGAACTACTACCTTGGCCGCAAGGATCTTTTCAAGGGTCTTGCCATCGACGGCATGGAGAAGGAGTGGAACGTTTATCCTGTGTTCCATGTTGACTTCAACGGCTCCGACTTCACGCAGGCCGGTGTTCTGGAGAAACGTATAAACGGTTATGTTTCCGACTGGGAGAAAGAATACGGCGTGGTGTCTGACGGCAACACGCTCGACCTTGGCGGAAGGTTCATAAAGATTCTGGAGGCTGCGCATGCCAAGACAGGCCGCCGCGCTGTGGTATTGATAGACGAGTATGACAAACCGATACTCGACGTGCTCGACATGAGCCGCGAGCTTGAAGACCGACACCGCAACGTTCTCAAGGCCTTCTACTCCGTGTTCAAGGGAGCCGATGCCCATCTGCAGTTTGTCCTGCTAACGGGCGTAACCAAGTTCTCGCAGGTCAGCGTGTTCAGCGGTTTCAACCAGCCCAAGGACATCAGCATGGACGCACGCTACGAGACGCTCTGCGGCATAACGCAAGATGAACTTGAGCATTATTTTGCCGAGCCTGTTGAACTTATGGCCAAAGACTATAAATGCAGCACCGACGAGATGAAGCAGCGGCTCAGACGCCAGTATGACGGATATCACTTCAGCGACAGAATGACAGGTGTCTACAATCCATTCAGTCTGCTCAACGCCATGGACAGCCGCAGAATGTATGACTACTGGTTCCGCTCGGGCACTCCTACCTACCTTATCCGCCTGCTTGCACACTTCAACGAGAACATGAACGAGCTTACGGGCAAATATTACGCCATGGAGGAATTTATCGACTATAAGGCCGACGTGGAGCGCCCGCTGCCTATGATATATCAGAGCGGCTACCTCACGATAAAGGACTACAACATGCGCCACAACACATTCCTTCTCGACTTCCCCAACGATGAGGTAAAGAAGGGCTTTCTCACGATGATTGCCTCTTCGTATCTTCAGCCGCGCGAGCGTCTCAACGGCTGGATATTCGACGTGATTGACGCCATGGAGGCAGGCGAGGCCGACAGTCTGCGCACGCTGTTCACCTCCTTCCTGTCGAGCATCCCCTACACCATGCGCCGCAAGGACAACGAGGCGGAGCGCGAGCGCTACTTCCAGTACACATTCTATCTCATCATGCGTCTTATCAGCGTCTACACTGTTTACACGGAGAAAGTGCAGAGCCAGGGGCGTGTTGACTGCGTGGTTGAGACTCCGCAGTATGTCTATATCTTTGAGTTCAAGCTCGACGGCACGGCAGACGAGGCTCTCAGTCAGATAGAGGACAAGGGCTATGCCCGCGAATATTCGTCCGATGCGCGCCGTGTGTTCAAGATCGGTGCCAGCTTCTCGTCGGAGACGGGGACTATATCCGACTGGAAAGTGCAGGATTGAGCTTTCGCCTTACAGCAGATATGGCCGTAGGTTACGGCGACATAATAATAATTTTTTGTTTTACATAGTTCACATTCCGGTTCGGGCTTCGTGTCCGGGCCGGATATTTTTTATCCATGACCAGCCATTTTACACCCGGCTGTGTTGCCGTTTTATATTGGGCTTATGACCGTCTGCCCTACATTAAACGAGAATCCCGGCTGAATAATAAAGCCCTGTATGGGTTAAAAAACTGCATGCCGTCTGTTTATGATTAGCCAATATTTTTGTAACTTTGCAGCCACCGAAAACCATTCGGATTCTTGAACACTAACAAAAACATATCTTATGGGAGGATTCTTCGGAACAATCTCGAAGTCGAATTGTGTTACAGACCTGTTCTACGGTACTGACTATAATTCGCATTTGGGAACAAAGCGTGGCGGACTTGCCACTTATAATGCGGAGGAGAAACAGTTTATGCGCTCAATCCACAACCTTGAGAGCACATACTTCCGCACTAAGTTTGAAGACGAGCTCGGCAAGTTTTCAGGTAACTCAGGCATAGGCATCATCAGCGACACTGACGCCCAGCCTATCATCATCAACTCACACTTAGGACGCTTTGCCATCGTAACCGTGGGCAAGGTGAACAACATCAGCGAACTTGAGCAGGACCTGCTGGCCAGGAACATGCATCTGGCGGAGCTGAGTTCGGGCAAGACCAACCAGACCGAGCTCATAGCGCTGCTGATAATCATGGGCAAGAACTTTGTTGAGGGCATCGAGAATGTGTTCAACAAGATAAAAGGCTCGTGCTCGCTGCTGCTCCTCACCGAGGACGGAATCATAGCGGCGCGCGACAAATGGGGCCGCACGCCCATCGTGATAGGCCGCAAGGAAGGCGCGTTTGCAGCCACGAGCGAGTCGAGCAGCTTTCCTAACCTCGACTATGAAATCGACCGTTATCTTGGTCCGGGCGAGATTGTGCGCCTCAGGGCCGACGGCGTAGAGCAGATGCGCAAGGCCGAGAAGCAGATGCAGATATGCTCGTTCCTGTGGGTTTACTACGGATTCCCCACGTCATGCTACGAAGGCCGCAACGTTGAGGAGGTGCGCTTCGAGATGGGAAAGAAGATGGGACAGCAGGACAAGTCGGAGGTAGACTGCGCCTGCGGAATACCCGACTCGGGCGTGGGCATGGCTCTCGGATATGCCGAAGGCAAGGGTGTGCCCTACCACCGCGCCATATCTAAATATACGCCTACATGGCCGCGAAGCTTCACTCCAAGCCGTCAGGAGCTGCGCAACCTCGTGGCAAAGATGAAACTGATACCCAACCGCGCCATGCTCAAGGACAAGCGTCTGCTGTTCTGCGACGACTCTATCGTGCGCGGCACACAGCTGCGCGACAACGTTAAGGTGCTGTTCGACTACGGCGTGCGCGAGGCTCACGTGCGCATAGCCTGTCCGCCGCTCATCTACGGCTGCCCGTTCATCGGCTTCACGTCGTCGAAGAGCGACCTCGAACTGATAACGCGCCGCATAATAAAGGAGCTTGAGGGCGACGAGAACAAGAATCTTGAGAAATATGCCACCACAGGCTCGCCCGAATATGAGCGCATGGTGGAGATAATACGCGAGCGCCTGGGCCTCACTTCGCTCAAGTTTAACACGCTCGAAAACCTCGTCGATGCCATCGGTCTGCCCAAGTGCAAGCTCTGCACTCACTGCTTCGACGGCACCGGCTGCTTCTGACGTATTATATATAAGGCGGAGTCTGTAATTTCGGATATATAAAGGATGCATATATTCCCGTCATCCGTTCGGGCCGCTTTTCTGACTTTACCGGTGTCTTTTTGTCAAGTCCTGTCGGGCGTACAGTCAGCTATACTCTACCGTCGGCTTACAAAGATACACTTGCTAAGATGCAAAAAGCGCATCGGCCGAATTGACAGAATCCTGCCGTAAGCAATATTGAAGGTGAAGACCGGGCACTGATGCTTTGGCCGTTCACCTTCTTTTTTTATGCCGCAGCAGCCGCAGGGATCTTTCAGCCAGCCTGCATAACGGCATACGGCGTGCATACAAACAAGTCGATACGATATTATTAAAAACATTTCAACAGTTCATACCATGATCATCAGACAGACATTAGTAGTGCTGACAGCCCTTCTGTCGGCATCGGCATGCGCCCTGGCGCAGACATTCAGCGTAGGAAACCTTACTTACTCCGTAACCGACAAGACTGCCGGCGAGGTTGACGTCAGCTCGTGCGAGAGCTACGAGAGCGAGATAGACGTGCCCGCCACGGTAAGCCACGGCGGCATCAGCTATAAGGTAACAGGCATAGGCATAACTGCATTCAGCGTCAAGAGCAACCTCAGGCGCATAGGCCTGCCCGAGGGCATACGGCATATCGGAGAAGAGGCCTTTGCCTATTGCAGCCAGCTTACGTCGATGTCGCTGCCTGCCAGCGTGGAGAGAATAGGCAGCAAGGCGTTCAGCGGATGCCTTATGCTATCGCGCGTGAGCATAGGTAGCGGCGTCAGGACCATAGGCAGCGGCGCATTCATGGACTGCAGGTCGCTTCTGTCGGCTGCCGTTCCGGCCGGTGTGCGCATCATAGAGGCAGCCACGTTCGGCGGATGCAGTTCGCTCAGGGAGGTTAGCCTGCCCGAAGGTCTTGCCATTATAGACGACCTTGCCTTCAGAGAGTGCGGCTCACTCAGCTCAATATCCCTGCCCGGCTCACTGACTTACATAGGCGACGAGGCCTTTGCCTCATGCGGCAGCCTTGTCCGGATATCGCTTCCTGCCCGGCTCATGAGCATAGGCGACAAGGCGTTCAGCGGCTGCGTATCGCTCAGTTCGATAGTGTTGCCCGACAGTCTGATAAGCATTGGCGACGGAGCCTTTGAGAAGTGCCGCAGCATAAGCAGCATAACCATGCCCTCAGGCACCACCAGCATAGGCAGCGAGGCGTTCAAATATTGTATGAATCTTGGCAACGTGGTCATAGGCGAAGGCGTTACGTCCATAGGCGACAGGGCGTTCAGGGTGTGCACGTCGCTGCGCCAGATAACGGTAGGTGCAACGGAGCCGCCCGCAGTGGGTGCCGACGCCTTCTTCGGCGTGTCGCGCCGTACAGCGGTGCTTGTGCCCTCAGCCTCGCTCGATGCCTACCGCCAGGCGGCCGTGTGGCGCGAGTTCAACATCCGGCCCATGTAGCCGTGTGGCTGCCCTGCCATGCTTCCTGTACCAGGGCGACGGTTCATGAGTGCCGTTGTGCTAGCATCCGCAAGACCCTTGCTGCAAGTATCTGACTGACAGACGTTTGCGCGTGCGATGCAAAAGACCGCAAATCAGCCTGCAAAAGGTATGCTTTTAGGCTGCAAAAGGCCACCAGTCGCAGGGCAAAAGGCATGCTTTTAGAAAATGGCCTCAGGCGGCAAGCCTATGAGTTAATATAATAAGGCGGCCGGAGGCGTCAGCATGCCCGCACGGCTAAACCTTACACCGGCCTGATGACCGGTATAGATTTTACAGCAGATCACGCCCCGAAAAATCTTCACCGGCGTGCCAAAGCGGAGCGTGTGTAGAGGTGTGGAACGGCGTTTCCACACTTTTTTGTGGAAAAATTCCACACCTCTTCCACACTTTTCCACACATTCCACAATTCCCCAAAACATCATAACCGTCTGATAATCACCGATATAGCTGTTTCCGGCATAGTTTGGCACGGCTGTTGCAATATGAATAAGCGAGAACGTTGAAAATAAAATTATTAACAATAAAAAAAGAAAGCATTATGAAAAAGTTAGTTTTCGCTGCAGTAGCAGCTCTCGCATTGGTTTCAGTTAGCAACGTATTTGCAGGTCAGAACGAAAATAAAGTACAGAACACAGTAGTATCAGACACAACAGTAACAACTCCCGCTCCTGCAGACACAGTAGCTACAGCTGAATAAAAAGTTCGGTTAAGACAAGAATAATAGGTTAATTCATTTTTTCGGAGATAAGGCGTTTTATCTCAAAAGCGAGCCCCGGAAGCTGTAACAGCCAGCTGACGGGGTTTGCCTTGTTTATATGCATCACGCCCGAAGGTGATACTAAAAAAGGCATAAAACTTACAAAAAGTGAACATTTTGCGGTTATTTTTGCCAAAATAATGCATCGTTGACATATTTTTACTTTATCTTTGCAAAAATGGGACATTGCTCCCGGCACGCCCGGTTGGCATGCAATACGACGCGCAGGCAGCGCTGAAGTCTGCGCTTGGACTAATACTTGAAACGGATGAAGACAGGCGTACAGTTTAAGATAGCGGCGGGATACACGCTTGCAATATTGGTGCTCGCCCTGGCGGTGTGGCTGGTCTACGGCAACACCAGGGCCTTCATGCAGATAGACAAGGCCGAGCGCGAGTTTATGGAGCGGCGCGACGTGGTTGACAGTCTTATCTACTGCTTTCTCGAAACCGACAACTGCGAGAGGTCATTGTGCCTCGGCAACACCGACGAGCTCGACAATTTCGACGCATCGCTCCGCAAGACCATGGCGCTGGCCGACTCGCTGAAGGCCATGGTCAGCGACAGTTCGCAGTGCCTGAAGATCGACTCGCTGCGCAGCATGCTCCTGCTGAAGCGCGAAAACACGCTGATGATTGTCGACGAGATGGCCAGAAACAACCCTGACAAGTTTTTCCGCGAGAAGGTTATCAAGCTGCAGGAGGGGCAAGACTCGGTTGTGATACATCCTAAATCCGTGGAAGTGCAGGAGAACAAGGAGGTGGTCTACGACATCGTGAAGAGCAAGAAGGGCTTCTTTGCACGCCTTGCCGACGCCTTCCGCAAGCAGCATGCCGACACCATACAGGTGAGCAACCGCAGCCGCAAGGCCGTAACCGACTCTGCACGCCACAGCATCAACATAGCCGACACCGTGGCCGGAGTGCTCAAGGAGATTAAGCGCGAGGAGCTGAAGGCGCGCAGGGCACGCCAGGAGCAGCTCGACGAGAAGCGGCAGACGCAGCAGCTGGTGGGCGTGCAGCTGGCCCGACGCATAGAGCAGCTGCTCGAAGACATACGCGACGAGGAGCACCGCGCGCTGCAGGCAGCTATAGACACCGACCTGTCGGGGCGCCGCAGCGTCATGCTCAAGATAATATCTCTTGCCCTGGTGGCCGTCATGTCGGCGGTGGTGCTGCTGCTCTACGTCAGGCGCGACATGCGCAAGGCACGCATCTACAACGAGAACCTCGAGCGGGCAAAGGCCGAGACGGAGCGCATAATGGCGCAGCGCGAGCGTCTGCTGCTCACCATCACCCACGACATAAAGGCTCCGGCAGCCTCGATATCGGGCTTCATAGAGCTGCTCGGCGAATATGTAAGAGACGGAAAGGCGGCATCCTACCTGAGCAACATCAAGAATTCGGCCACACATCTGCTCCATCTGGTCAGCGCACTGCTCGACTATCACCGCCTTGAGAGCGGCAAGGTGGAGACGCGCAGCGTAAGCTTCAGTCCACGACAGCTCGTCGACTGCTGTGCCGAAGGCATACGTCCGCAGGCCGGGGCCAAGGGTCTTGCCGTCGAGAGCGACACCTCCGGATGCGGCTCACGCCTGTGTCTGGGCGACGCCTTCCGCATAAAGCAGATACTCGACAACATTATAAGCAACGCCCTTAAATACACCGACCAGGGCAGCATAGCCATATCGGCGCGCATGCAGGGCAGCCGCCTGCAGGTGGATGTGGCCGACACGGGACGCGGAATGACGCCCGAGGAGGCGCGCCGCATATTCAACGCCTTCACGCGTCTGCCCGGAGCGCAGGGCACCGAGGGCGTGGGCCTGGGCCACGACTTCCTGCGGCACATCGACCGCTGCCGCCTGCTGGTCCACCTGGTGGACGTGTCCGGCAGCGAGGGCCGGGACCCCATCGCCGACTTTGACGCCATCAACCAGGAGCTGCGGCAGTACAGTCCGGAGCTGGCGGACCGGCCCCAGATCGTGGTGGCCAACAAGACGGACCTGCTGGCGGACCCCGCCCAGCTGGACGCCTTCCGTGCCCATGTGGAGGAGGCGGGCTACACGTTCATGGCCATGTCCGCCGCCACCCACCAGGGTACCCGGGAGCTGGTGCAGGCCATTGCCGCCCGGCTGGCGGAGCTGCCGCCGGTGGCGGTGTACGAGCCGGAGTATGTCCCCCGCCCGCCCCAGATCGACACCTCCGAGCCTCTCAACATCCAGCAGGAGGACAACACCTGGCTGGTGGAGGGCCCGTGGCTTCAGCGCCTTATGGCCAACATCAACTTCTCCGACTACGAGAGCCGCATGTACTTCGACAAGATGCTGCGCCAGTCCGGCCTGTTTGACCAGCTGGAGCGCATGGGCATCCAGGACGGCGACATTGTGTCCATGTACAACCTGGAATTTGAGTATCAGCGCTGAAAAAAGCCGCCGGTTCCTGAACCGGCGGCTTTTTTGGGGCCTCTGATGTTATTTTTGCGATGAAGCGGGATCATTATGCGTCATATGAACGAAACGACTTCATCTCGCTACCTTGTGCGAAATGCGGCAAAAGCCGGAAAATCACCGGAGGGGAATTGTTTCGGTTGCACAACGGAGCGGGATATGTTATACTGACAAAACACGGAAAGGGGGGAATTCCATGAAAAAATTGACGGCGCTTCTGCTGGCGCTGGTGATGGCGCTGTCCCTGACGGCGTGCAGCTTTGTGATGCTGCCGGAGGAGCAGGACCCGCCGGCCGACCCGAAGCAGGAGCAGCTGGCGCAGGGGGGTACATACACCACAAAAGAGGATGTGGCGCTGTATATCCACCTGTACGGCCGCCTGCCGGACAATTTCATCACAAAAAAAGAGGCCCAGCAGCTGGGCTGGACCGGAGGCTCCCTGGAGCCTTATGCCCCGGGCTGCTGCATCGGCGGCAGCCGGTTCGGCAACTATGAGGGCCTGCTGCCGGAGGCCAACGGCCGCACCTGGACCGAGTGCGACATCAACACCCTGGGGGCCGATTCCCGGGGAGCTGAGCGCATCGTGTTTTCCAACGACGGCCTGATCTACTACACCGGCGACCACTATAAGACCTTTGAACTGCTGTATGGAGGAGAATGACTATGCAGATCCACCTGAACGGAAATGACATCACCAACCGGGAACAGCTGCACGACGCCCTGTCGGAGGCGCTGGAGCTGCCGGAATGGTACGGCCGCAGCCTGGACGCCCTGTATGACTGCCTGACGGACCTGTCCGTGCCCACCACCATCCATGTGGAGAACTGGCCGGAGGAGGACTATATGCAGCGGGCGCTGGCGGTGCTGCGGGACGCGGCGGAGGAGAACGAGCTGCTTCAGGTGCGCTTGGAGGACTGACCCAGCTTGTGCCGGGTGTACCACAGGGCGCCCAGAATCAGCAGACCGTCCGCAATCAGCAGGGCCCAGAACACCGGATTGCGGAAATCCAGGTTGTTGCCCAGAATGCAGAAGCACACCATGCCCGGCATGATGGCCAGCCACGACGAGGCCAGATACGACCAGTAATTCAGCCGCATCATGCCGAACAGCACCCCCAGCACCTCCATGTTCAGCCCCAGCATATGGATGGCGAAGCAGGAGACAAAGCCGTATTCCTGGGTGGCGGTGAAATATTTCCGGAGCTTGGGGTGCTTGTTCAGCAGGCCCTCCAGGCTCTCGGTGCGGGTGGAGCGTCCGATCCAATAGGAGATGGACAGGCACAGGACCGTGCCCACGGCGTTGATGGCCAGGGCCGCCGGAAGCGGGAAGATCAGCGACACAACCACCACCAGAGCGTTGTATACCACCACGCCGGAGATGCCCTTCACCGCAAACAGGGCCAGGATCACCGCCACCGCCAGACCGGGCCGGTGGTCCACCAGCTGGGGGATGGTGTTCAGG
>OLIV01001666.1_pt1 | contig 10225 bp, 10 predicted proteins | sample 1601411 | NCBI WGS metagenome assembly OLIV01 (sample SAMN03922450, study PRJEB24848) | human gut metagenome | isolation source: stool sample | host: Homo sapiens | place: Germany | collected 2009-11 | reverse complement strand
ACACCTTACAGATGAACTGTATGAAAGCAAGATTGTCTACAGAACAGAGAAGTTTGAAGATAAAGTCAGAACATTCTGTATGAATCCGAATGGAATCGTTGTAAATGAGAATACAAACGGAATCGTTACAGTAAACGGACATAGCTATGAAGATCCGGCAAAGCAGACAGAGAATACAAACTTTGCGCTTCTTGTTGAGAAACATTTCTCAGAGCCGTTCAAAGACAGTAACGGATATGGTGAAAGTATTGCGCGCCTGTCTAATATGCTTGGCGGTGGTGTTCTTGTACAGCGTTTTGGTGATCTGATTCGAGGAAGAAGAAGTACACCGGCACGTATTGCAGAGAGTTTTCTGACACCGACACTTTCCGCAGAACCGGGAGACTTAAGTCTTGTATTGCCGAAACGTATTCTTGATGGAATCATTGAGATGATCTACGCTTTGGATAAGATCGCACCTGGAACAGCAAATGATGATACACTGCTCTATGGTGTAGAAGTTAAGTTCTACAATATGGAAGTGAAACTGGATGAACATCTTGAAACAAAACACAAGGGCCTGTATGTGATCGGAGACGGAAGTGGAGTGACACATTCGTTGTCCCACGCATCAGCAAGTGGTGTATTTGTAGCGAGAGAGATTGCGGAAGAAGTATGAATTGCTAGAAGTTAATAGTTAAAATAAAGGGAAGTTTTTCATTTGCAGAAATTACATGAAGTGTGTTTGTGTATTGCAGGTGAAAAACTTCCCTTTTTCTTATGTATAAAAAAGAAACTTGAGTTTTTGTTGTTTTTACAAATAAAACAGTTGGATTTTGTTGATTCTTAATTAAAGCGTGTTGAGATTTATTGGAATCTCCTTGACAGAAAGGCATATAGATAGTATTATTTATAGTAAGAGAGTTTATGGCTGAGACTGGGTTGCTGGTCACATCGTGTGAACAGTAACGAGACTGGCTGTGAACAGAGAATGTTAGTGGATTAACATACAGGATTGTATGAATGAGAATTACAGAATCTATGTGAAAGAGAGGAACTGACAGATGGCGAATGATCACGGAGAACAGATTAGAATTGTACAGGAAACAGTTGCAGGTAAGGAGATTACATTTGCACATGTAATGGGAGGTCCGGCTCCGATTATTTATCAGAAACTTGGATTGAATCCACATCTGGATTATCGTTCTTCTGCAATTGGAATTATGAATATGACTCCACCAGAGTCAGCAGTTATCGCATCTGATATTGCAGTGAAAAGCGGTAATGTTTATCTTGGATTCGCAGACCGCTTTACAGGAACACTGATCATTACAGGAGAGATCTCTGATGTAACTTCTGCACTGACAGAAGTTGTAGATTATTTCAGAGATTCTCTTGGTTATGTAGTCTGTGATATTACAAAACGATAGGAAGTGCACTTATGAAACGGGAACGTATAACGAGAGAAGAGCTTATGGAGCGTCTGTTTCATGATGACTATGAGAATCTGAAAGGAAAGAAGCTTCGTATGACTCGTGTGCGCGTGCCGGGGAAGGAAGTCTGCATGGCGCATATTATCAGTAGATCAGATGAGGTTATTTACCAGAATCTGGGATTACATATTGGAACTCATGAAGGTGAGGATCACACAGGAGAGTCTATCGGACTTCTGCGTTTTACACCGTGGGAAGCAGTTGTAGTTGCTGCAGATGTAGCATTCAAGAGTGCAGATGTCGAGATTGGTTTTATGGATAGATTCTGCGGAACACTGATTCTGACTGGCGGATTGACACAGGTGCAGACAGCTGTGGAGGATGTAGTTCGATTTTTTGATGAAAGACTTGGCTTTGCAGTGTGCGAGGTTCATAGAAGTTAAGAAAACAGAGGCGTAACAGAATGAAAAAGATATTTTTAATGGGGAGAAGTGAAGCGGGGAAGACTTCACTGACGCAGGCTCTTAAGGGAGAAGAACTGCATTATGTGAAGACACAGTATACGAATACAGAAGATGATACGATCGACTCTCCGGGAGAGTATGCAGAGTCTAAGCATTTTAGTGTTGGACTTGCCTGTTTTTCATTTGAAGCAGACGTGATCGCTATGGTGCAGGCTGCGGACGAACCGTTCAATCTGTTCGGACCTGGGAGCAGATGCTTTATTCAACGCCCGTTGATCGGAGTTATTACGAAAGTAGATTCACCTTATGCGAATGTTGATATGGTGAGACTTTGGATGAAGAATGCCGGATGTGAGCGTATTTTCGAAGTAAATAATAAGACGCGGGAAGGTATCAAAGAGCTCATGGATTATCTGAATGAGCCTGTGGAAATACTGACATTGGATCGTGCCAGATATAAACAGTCATTGGGATTGAATGACTGGGATCCACTACCGGAAGGAGTAGAGTATCCGGAAGGTATGTAGATATCGAAAGATTAAGAAAAATATCCCTCTTGAGATATTTCTGGAAGATGGAATATGCTATAATGATTATGTAGCAATTAGTTCGATCAACAGAATGACATCAGGAGGGATTTTTATGTTGTGGACAAGAAGTGAATTAAAGGGAAGAGCAAAGTTCCTGTTGAAACAGAATTATTGGTATTCTGTTCTTGCGGCATTGATTTATACGTTTCTTTTGGGAAATGGATTTACGTATTCTTATAATGCACTAAAGAATAAGAATAGTGAGGTGGAAACTTCGATACAAGGTTTTCATCCGATTCTAATGTTGGGGATTGTAGCAACTGTAGCAGTTGTGGTTGTAATTTCATTTATTGTATATCTGGCTATTGCCTATTTCCTATGGAATCCAATGACTGTCGGCTGTTGTAAATTTTTCAAAAATGGAAGAGACGGAAGACAGGATGTGAAAGATATTTTCCGAATGGTAAGAGATTGCAATAAGACAATTCGTATGACGATGTTTTTGAAAACAATTTATCTTGCATTGTGGTCACTATTATTTATTGTTCCAGGTGTGATCAAAGGATATGAATATGCGATGGTACCGTATCTTCTGCTCGATCATCCAGAGATGAGCAGACAGGAGATTTTTGCGGAGAGCAAACGAATGATGATGGGGAATAAATGGGATGCGTTTGTGCTGGATCTTTCCTTTATCGGCTGGCATTTGCTGGGAGCATGTACGTTTGGAATCTTAACTTTCCTTTATGTAAATCCGTATCAGTATTATACAGAGGCAGAGTTGTATCATGTGCTGAGAGATAGAATGTAAATATAGATTCATATTATGAAACTTAGAATAAAAAGTTCACGGCTGGTTGTATATGATCAGCTGTGAGCTTTTCTTTTGCAAAATAAAAATAGAAGACAACTCAATATTTTCTATTGACATTAAAAACCAATGTGATAAACTTGTTTACGCAGGAACTGTTCATTGATGAACAGTTCATTAACAAACAGTTCCTGCATGTGAAGATGGAAAGGAGGATTACAATTTTGTGTGAAGAACATTTTCATATCGCTCCACAGGTACATAAAATGGATCGTTCCATTTCAAAATTACTTGAGGCGAGAGTAAAAGCGGAAGGGTTGGATGAAGGAACCCTTATGCATGGATGGATTTTGCGTTATCTCTATGAACATCAGGATGCAGAGATTTATCAGAAAGACATAGAGAAGTATTTCGGAATCTGCCGTTCGGGAGTAACGAATATCATTCAGGCTTTAGAGAAGAAAGGACTTGTCTATCGTGCTTCGGTCGCGAGTGATGCAAGGCTGAAAAAGGTTATGCTGACAGAGGCAGGACGCGAAAGCCACGAAAAGCTTGGAGAGATTTTCAAGCGAATGGACGCAGAACTGGAAGAAGGAATTACCGAAGAAGAATTACAGGCATTTTTGAGAGTGACTCATAAGGTCCATCTCAATCTAAGAAAAATGAGAGGAGAGAATTCATGATTCGTACTTTATTAAAAGAAGTAAAAGAGTATAAGGCAGCATCGATCGCGACACCGATTTTCATGATTCTTGAAGTTCTATTTGAGACATTGATCCCATTTTTAATGGCATCGATTATTGATAAAGGAGTTAATACGGGTGATATCTATCACATTTACAAAGTGGGTGGAATCATGATCGTAGCAGCATTTTTGGGTCTTCTTGCCGGAATGGCAGGAGGACGTTATGGAGCAAAGGCTTCTACAGGTTTCGCAAAGAATTTGAGAAATGCAATGTTTGATCGGATTCAGACATATTCGTTTGCAAATATTGATCATTTCAGTACAGCAGGACTGGTAACGCGTCTGACAACAGATGTAACAAATGTGCAGAATGCGTATCAGATGATGTTACGCATGATGATGAGAGCACCGGCAAGTATGGTCTGTGCGATGGTGATGGCATTTGCGATCAATGCAAGGCTGGCAAGTATTTATCTTGTGGCAGTCTTGATTCTTGGAATTATTTTGTTTTTTATTATCCGCCATGCAACTGCATATTTTCAGCAGGCGTTTCCAAAATATGACGCATTGAATGAGTCTGTTCAGGAAAATGTATCTGCAATCCGTGTTGTAAAGGCATATGTAAGAGAAGAGGAAGAGACAAGTAAATTCAAACGCGCAAGTAAGAATATTTATGATATTTTTGTAAAAGCAGAGAAGAATGTTATCTGGAATGCGCCAATCATGATGTTTACAGTTTACACCTGTATCATTTTGATCAGCTGGTTCGGTGCGAAGATGATTGTTGTGGATTCTCTTACAACCGGAGAACTGATGAGTCTTCTTGCCTATTGTATGAATATTCTTATGAGTCTTATGATGCTTTCGATGGTTTTCGTCATGATTTCCATGAGTATGGCAAGTATGCGCCGTATTGCGGAAGTGCTGAATGAAAAAACAGATATTCACAATCCAGAGCATCCGGTATATGAAGTCGCAGACGGAAGCATTACATTTAAAAATGTAGACTTTTCCTATAAGAAAGACAGTGCAGAGAAGGTACTCAAAGACATCAATCTGGAAATTCATTCCGGAGAAACGATTGGAATTATCGGAGGAACCGGAAGTGCAAAGACAAGTCTGGTCAATCTGATCAGTCGTCTGTATGATGTGACGGACGGAGAGATTCTGGTTGGTGGAAAAAATGTAAAAGAATATGATCTTGAGGTGCTCCGTAACCAGGTGTCTGTAGTGCTTCAGAAAAATGTCTTATTTACAGGAAGTATTTTAGACAATCTCCGTTGGGGAGACAAAGAAGCGACAGATGAAGAGTGTATCCAGGCATGTAAACTGGCCTGTGCAGATGAATTTATCGAGCGCTTCCCGGATAAATATAATACGCATATTGAACAGGGCGGAAACAATGTGTCCGGTGGTCAGAAGCAGAGACTCTGTATTGCAAGAGCATTGCTAAAGAAGCCGAAGATCCTGATTCTTGATGACAGTACAAGTGCTGTTGATACTGCAACAGATGCGAAGATCCGACGTGCATTCCGTGAAGAGATTCCGGATACGACAAAGCTGATCATTGCACAGCGTGTATCCAGTGTTCAGGATGCAGACCGTATTATTGTGATGGATGAAGGAAAGATTCATGGATTCGGAACACATGATGAACTGCTTGTGTCAGATGAGATTTATCGCGAGGTATATGAGTCTCAGACACAGGGAGGCGGAGATTTTGATGAAAATGGAGGTGAAGCATAATGCGCGGACCAATGGGAAAACCAAAGAATAGAGTGGAAAATCCTGGGAAATTACTTAAACGTCTGATGGATTATATTTTCCGGGATTATAAATTTCATTGCATTATAGTATTCATCCTTATTTTTGTAGGAGTTATTGCAAATGTTCAGGGAACAATGTTCACAAGAGATTTGATTGATAAATACATTACACCGTTCTTATTGTCCAGTGATACACCGAACTTTACACCGCTTGCACATGCAATCGGAAAAGTTGCTTGTTTTTATGGAGTCGGAATTGTGGCAACTTATACTTATAACCGAATTATGATCAATGTGACACAGGGAATGATGATGAACATGAGAAATGATCTGTTCAGTCACATGGAGAAACTTCCGATTAAATATTTCGATACACATGCGCATGGCGATATTATGTCAATCTACACGAATGACATTGATACACTCAGACAGATGGTAAGCCAGAGTATTCCGCAGATTATCAACAGTGGATTTACAATTGTCAGTGTATTTATCAGTATGCTGATCTTGAATATTCCACTGACAGCAGTGACGATGGTTATGGTTGCAATCATGATCTGGGGAACAAAGAAAGCTGCCGGACAGAGTGGAAAATATTTCCTCGAGCAGCAGAAGAATCTTGGTAAGGTCAACGGATATATTGAAGAAATGATGAACGGCCAGAAGGTTGTGAAGGTATTCTGTCATGAAGAAGAAAGTAAGACAGAATTCAAAAAGTTGAATGAGGATCTGTTTGTAAGCGCAGACCGTGCAAATACTTATGCAAACTTCCTCGGTCCTATGAATGCGCAGATTGGAAATATCAGTTATGTAATGTGTGCAATCGTTGGAGGTGCACTTGCTCTTAACCATGTCGGTGGATTTACATTGGGCGGTCTGGCAAGTTTCCTTACATTTAATAAAAGCTTCAGTATGCCGATCAACCAGGTGAGCCAGCAGCTGAATGCGATTGTTATGGCACTCGCAGGTGCGGAACGTATCTTTACACTTCTGGATGAAAAAGTGGAAGTGGATGAAGGTTATGTTACATTAGTTAATGCGAAAGAAGAGAATGGAAAACTGACAGAAAGTGAGAAACGTACTGGCCGCTGGGCATGGAAACATACACATCAGGCAGATGGTTCTGTTGATTATGTTGAGTTAAAAGGAAATGTTGTATTTGACGGAGTGGATTTCGGATACAATGATGACAAAATCGTCCTTCATGATGTGAAGTTATATGCAGAACCGGGGCAGAAGATTGCTTTCGTAGGTTCAACAGGAGCCGGTAAGACGACAATTACAAATCTGATCAATCGTTTCTACGATATTCAGGATGGTAAGATCCGCTATGACGGAATTAATATTAACAAGATCAAGAAAGCAGATCTTCGACATTCTCTTGGAATCGTATTGCAGGATACACATTTGTTTACTGGTACAGTGAAAGATAATATTCGTTTTGGAAAGCTGGATGCAACAGATGAAGAAATCATTGCAGCAGCAAAGCTGGCAAATGCAGATGGATTTATCCGCAGACTTCCGGAAGGATATGACACGGTGATCACCGGAGATGGAGCAAACTTAAGTCAGGGACAGCGACAGCTTCTTGCGATTGCCCGTGCGGCAGTAGCAGATCCACCGGTATTGATTCTGGATGAGGCAACAAGTTCAATCGATACCCGCACAGAGCGTATTATCCAGGAAAGTATGGACCGGCTGATGCATGGCCGTACTACCTTTGTGATCGCACACCGTTTGTCAACAGTTCGTAATTCTGACTGTATCATGGTACTTGAACAGGGAAGGATTATCGAGAGAGGTACACACGACCAGTTGATTGAAGAGAAAGGTAAGTATTATCAGCTGTATACAGGAAATGCAATATCAGCGTAGAAGAAAGTAGAGATAAAAAAGAACTGAACCCAGAGAATTAATGTCAATGGGTTCAGTTCTTTTTGAAATAGAAATCAACGTTCAGTAAAATCTAAAGCTTCATGTGCAAGTTTACGTTCAGCTTCCCCAGCAGAACGGTATTTCAAAAGTAAATTCACTTCATTTTTTGTAAGAAGAATGTCGTTTTCACTATTTTCAATTTTAATACAGAAATAGTTTTTTACTTCAACTGATGATGGATTCTTTGCATTGCAGTACTGAGTGATAAGCGAGTCGACAGAGGTGTGATAGATCCAGGATAGTTCAGCAAGAAGTTGAAGGTTTGGTTCACGTACGCCGGTTTCATAATTTGAATAAGCCTGATGAGTGATATGCAGCTTTTTGCCGATCTGAGCCTGTGTGTAGTTATATTGCTTTCTCAAACGCCGTAGATTATCCGCAAGTTGAATATTTGCCATAGTTTCACCTCCGTTTCTATCATCCGTTAAGGTTCAAGGATGTCTTTTCCCTCAATGAGATATTCATAAGAAACGTCGAAGATCTCAGTTAGAGCTTTCAATTCTATGTCTGTAACGTAACGTTTGTTGGTTTCTATTCGTGTAATTACATTTTTGTCCATATCATATCCGCGCAATTGGAGTTTGTAAGCTAAAAGTCTCTGTGACATATGGCGTTGCCGACGAAGTTCAATGAGCCTTTTGCCGATCAGATTCTTCTCTCCGGTAATAGGTGTTCGTTTTGGCATAGTTCTAATCCCTCCTGCAAATAGTGTGAACAGGTTTGTCTCGTTTTTTGCACTTTTAATGATTTTACATGGAATTGGGTAACCAGATGGTTGGAATAATGAGACAAACGGAAAATAATTGTATGATTTGTAATGATTGATCTCTGAAGATAGTGTATAATGAATTCCAAATAATATAGAAAATCAATGTAAAATAAGATGAAGATTTGTTAAAAAAGTTCATGGACTTCATCACGTTAAATTGATACAATTTATCCACAGGACAACAGAAAGGACATTATTATTATGGAAAAAGGTACAATTTTTAAATTTCATAATGATCTTGATACAGATCAGATCATCGCATCCCAGTATCTGCTTCTGCCGAACTTAGATGAGATGAAGAGCCATACATTTGAATCATTGGATCCGGATTTTGCGAAAAAAGTAAAACCGGGAGATTTCGTAGTCGGAGGAGAGAACTTTGGTTGTGGATCCTCCAGAGAGCAGGCACCGGGTGTACTCAAAGCACTTGGAGTACAGGCTGTCATTGCGAAATCATTTGCAAGAATCTTCTATAGAAATGCAATCAATATCGGACTTCCGGTCATTGTCTGTAAGGAGCTTCCAGATGAGGTGAAGACAGGTGATACAATGGAACTTCGCATGTCTGACGGAACAGCTGAGGCGAATGGAAAGACTTATTCTTGTACAAAGCTGCCGGAGTATATGCAGAATATTCTGAATCAGGGCGGACTGATCGCTTCACTGAATAAGGAGGACTAGAGCTATGGGAATGACAATCGCAGAGAAGATCATCGCTGCTGCCGCCGGTGTGGACAGCGTAAAACCGGGAGATATCCATACAGTAACATTGGACAGAATGATGAGTAATGATGGAACGACGCATCTTACTGTGGATATGTATAATAACAAATTAAAGCATCCTCGTATTGCAGATCCGAAGAAACTGGTATTCATTGTGGATCATAATGTGCCATCAGACAGTCCGAAGACAGCGGCATCTCAGAAGAAGATGAGAGATTTTGCAAAAGAGAACGGAATTGACTTCTGGGAAGGAAAGGGTGTCTGCCATCAGGTTATGATGGAGAACTATGTCCGTCCGGGAGAACTGATCTTCGGAGCTGACAGCCATACTTGTTCTTACGGAGCACTCGGAGCGTTCGGTACAGGTGTCGGATGTACAGACTTCCTTTATGGAATGGTGACAGGACAGTCTTGGGTACTTGTTCCGGAATCCGTGAAATTCAATCTGATCGGAGAACTTCCGGAAGGCGTTTATGCAAGAGATCTGATCCTGACAATTATCGGTCAGGTTGGTGCGAACGGATGTAACTATCAAGTGATGGAGTTCACAGGAGAAGGAGCAAAGACACTGAGCATCAGTGATCGTATCGCACTTTGCAACATGGCAGTAGAAGCCGGAGCCAAGACAGGTATCTTCGAGGCAGATGAAAAAGCAATGGAATACCTGAAAGAGCATGGACGTGAGCCGAAAGCTGTATTTCACAGTGATCCGGATGCGCATTATATCAGAGAATATACAATCGATCTTTCTAAAGTGGAACCAGTCGTGGCAAAACCTGATTTTGTAGATAATTTAAGTCCGGCAAAGGAAGTGCGTGGAATTAAGATTGATGAAGCATTTTTAGGTTCCTGTAATAATGGACGTATTGAAGATCTTCGTGTCGGAGCAGAAGTTATCAAAGGAAAGAAAGTTGCAGATAAGGTTCGTTTCCTTGTTGTTCCGGCAAGCCAGACAATTTACCGTCAGGCTCTCAAGGAAGGACTTCTTGACATTTTCATGGAGGCAGGTGCAATTGTAATGAATCCGAACTGCAGTGTCTGCTGGGGAAGCTGTCAGGGCGTTATCGGTGAAAATGAAGTTCTGATCAGTACAGGAACACGTAATTTCAAGGGTCGTGCAGGACACCCAA
>OLIV01001656.1_pt1 | contig 10275 bp, 8 predicted proteins | sample 1601411 | NCBI WGS metagenome assembly OLIV01 (sample SAMN03922450, study PRJEB24848) | human gut metagenome | isolation source: stool sample | host: Homo sapiens | place: Germany | collected 2009-11 | reverse complement strand
GTGAAATACTTGTCGTAAATCTGAACCAGAGTCTGTCCTTTGATGCGATATTCGAAATCGGGCATTTCCGGATGATACTCCCTGCCTATCATTCCCCAGAAGATGGAGTACTGTGATTCTGTGTCGAATACCACGCCATCCAGATCGAAGAGTGCTGCTTTTATCATATTTTCTTGTCTGTTTTTATCTATTTTTGCTTAAATTATATTGAAAACGGGTGCAAAGTTACGCAAAAAACTTAATATACGAGCATAATCTAACAGATTTTGATGTTTTTATTACGTGTTTTCCGATTTTTTACACTACCTTTGCAGAAAAATCAGTAGAAATAAAGAAGAATACATATAATTATATGATAGAAATAATAGAGAAATACTTCCCGAACCTCACGGAAGAGCAGAAAAAGCAGTTCGAGGCACTCGATGCATTATACCGCGACTGGAACAGCAAGATCAATGTCATCAGCCGCAAGGACATCGATAATCTGTACGAGCACCACGTGCTCCATTCTCTGGCAATAGCCAAGGCCATCCATTTCCGTCCGGGCACGGAGATTCTCGATTTCGGCTGCGGCGGAGGTTTCCCGGGCATTCCGCTCGCTATCCTCTTCCCTGAATGCAAGTTCAAGCTGATAGATGGAACGGGCAAGAAAATCAGAGTCTGCAACGAGGTGGCTACGGCCATCAATCTGCAGAATCTCAAGGCAGAGCATCTGCGCGGAGAAGACGAAAAAGGCAAGTACGATTTCGTGGTAAGCCGTGCGGTAATGCAGCTTCCAGACCTGATGAAGATTATCAAGAAAAACTTTAAGCAGAAGGGGCAAAACGCTCTGCCTAACGGACTTCTGTGTCTGAAAGGCGGTAATCTGAAAGAAGAACTGAAGCAATACTTCAAGATTTCAGAAATCACTCCGCTCAGCACTTTCTTCGATGAAGAATGGTTCAGCCAGGACAAGCAACTGGTTTACGTTCCGGCATAGAAGAGTGAAGAGTGAAAAGTAATCATAAAGTTCAAAGTAAGAAATGTTACATATAGAAAGATTTCAAGTAAACATGTTGCAGGAAAACTGCTACGTGGTGAGCGATGAGACCAAGGAATGCGTCATCATCGATTGCGGCGCCTTCTATCCGGAAGAGCGCACGGCTATTACACAATATATTAAGGAGAACCAGCTCAAGCCCGTTCACCTGCTCGTAACCCATGGCCATCTTGACCATAACTTCGGCAACAACACCATCTACCAGGAGTTCGGACTGAAACCGGAAGTATCGGCAGCAGATGAAAACCTGATGAAGGGACTCGCCAAGCAGGCAGAAACCTTCTATCAGATGCAACTCGATTACCAGTTTCCGCCGATTGGCAGATTCTTCGAAGATGAAGAGGTCATCAAGTTCGGCAACCACGAGTTCCAGGTCATCGCCACTCCGGGCCACAGCAGCGGTTCCGTCACCTTCTATTGCGAGGCAGAGCACGTAGCCTTCACCGGCGACACCCTCTTCCACAGCTCTATCGGCAGAACCGATTTTCCTGGAGGCAGCATGTTCCGCATCATCAACAGTCTGCGCCATCTCGGTCAGTTGCCTGACGAAACCCAGGTTCTCCCGGGTCATGGCGAATACACCAGCATAGGCGAAGAGCTCGCTCACAATCCTTATATGGACCGTTAAAACAGCATTTTTAAAAGTCAGGAGATTTATCAGCGATGATCAAGAAATCGAATACAGAGAAGATCATTCTCGGCATTGACCCCGGAACCAACGTGATGGGCTATGGCGTAATCCGCATCATCGGCAACAAGGCCGAACTGGTGGTGATGGGCGTCATCGACATGCGCAAGGAGAGCGATCCCTATCTCCGGCTGGGCAAGATCTTCGACCGCGTAACCGGCATCATCGACAGCTATCTGCCCGATGAGATGGCCATCGAAGCCCCCTTCTTCGGCAAGAACGTGCAGTCGATGCTCAAGCTGGGCAGAGCGCAGGGAGTAGCCATCGCAGCCGCCATTCATCACAGCGTTCCTATCCACGAATATGCGCCGCTCAAAATCAAGATGGCCATTACGGGACAGGGACAGGCTTCGAAGGAACAGGTGGCGGGAATGCTGCAGCGACTGCTCCATATTCAGCAAGACGAAATGCCGAAGTTCATGGACGCTACCGATGCGCTGGGGGCAGCCTACTGCCACTTTCTGCAGATGAACCGCCCGGAGACCGACGCCAAGCACTACAGCAGCTGGAAAGACTTTGCAACAAAGAATCAGAGTAGAATAAAAAAATAAGAGAGATGCAAAAGATTATTAGCATTAAAAATGGTGTTACCCGTATGCCAGAATGGCGTATGGCAGAACCCGTAAACTTCGAGGCGTGCGATGGTGAACACATCGCTATCGTAGGTCCGAACGGTGGAGGAAAATCAATGTTTGTCGACATCATCGTAGGTCGCCACCCACTCCTGATGCACGACCCTGATTACGATTTCTCACCCAGTCAGAAAACAATGGTGAGCGACAACATCAAGTATATTACCTTCCGCGACTCCTACGGAGGCGATAACGACCGCACTTATTTCCTGCAGCAGCGCTGGAACCAGCTCGAGATAGACGAGAACACACCTGTCGTAAAGGACAAGCTGGAAGAAGCCTACCAGATGGCTGGTGAAGACACACCGGAGCGCAGAGCCCTGCAGCAGCACATCTACGAACTCTTCCACATGCAGCACCTGATGGACAAATACACCATCCTGCTCTCAAGTGGCGAGCTTCGCAAGTTCAAACTTGCCTCTACCCTCTTCTCAGAGCCTCGCGTGCTCATCATGGACAATCCGTTTATCGGACTCGATGCTGAAACCCGCGACCAGCTCAAGGAACTGCTCAAGACCCTCTCTTCAGAGCGAGCCCTGCAGATTATCCTCGTACTGAGCAAGAGCGATGATATTCCCGACTTCATCACCCACGTGGTAGAAGTAAAGGATATGAAGGTTCAGCCTAAGGTAACCCTCGCCGAATATCTTGCCGGCAGAGAATCCGTGCCTGCCCATGTGCTGAGCCCGGAGCTGGAACAGGCCATCGTAGACCAGCCTTACAGCGACCGCGAATATCACACCCGGGAAGTGGTGAAGATGAACAAGGTGCGCATACAGTATGGCGAGCGAATCATCCTCAAGGACCTCGACTGGACCGTGATGAACGGCGAGCGATGGGCTTTGAGCGGACAGAACGGAGCCGGAAAGAGTACACTTCTCAGTCTGGTCTGTGCCGACAATCCGCAGAGTTACGCCTGCGACATTACCCTCTTCGACAATCCTCGAGGCAGCGGCGAAAGCATCTGGGATATCAAGAAGCACATCGGCTACGTATCGCCTGAGCTTCACCGCTCTTACCAGCGCGACCTGCCAGCCATCCGCATCGTGGCAAGCGGACTGATGGATTCCGTAGGTCTCTATGTAAAACCGAAGGAAGAAGATATGGACAAGTGCCGCTTCTGGATGAAAGTCTTCGGACTGGAAGCTCTTGAAGAGCGTGGTTTCCTGAAGCTCTCCAGCGGCGAACAGCGCCTCGTTCTCCTGGCACGTGCCTTTGTCAAGGATCCGGAACTGCTGATTCTCGATGAGCCGCTCCACGGACTCGACAACCGCAACCGCCGTCTTGTAAAAGACGTCATCGAAGCCTTCTGTCGCCGCCAGAACAAAACCATGATCATGGTAACGCATTATAAGGAAGAATTGCCAGCGTGCATCGACCACAGCATCTTCCTCATGCGCCACACCAACGATTAAAAAGAATTGATAATTAATAATTTCAGAAAGATGAGATACATAATATTATTATTTGCGCTCACCCTCAGCTTAGCTAAGGCAAGCGCCCAGGATGTATTAAACGAGGTGCTCCGCACTTCTGATGCAATCATCAACGACACCACGAAGAGCATGGACGAGCGCCGTACAGCCCTCTTCAAGTTTGACGCAATGACCTACATGCGCAGCAAAATTCTGCCACCGTATGTAATGCTCGACAAGAATCTGAGCAAGGACACCTTGAACATAAAGGTTCGCTATCTCAACGAGCAGGCCTACGCCATGAGCGTTTATATTACGCTCTATCAGAGGCGACTGAAGGAGGCTTCAAACAAGAACAAGCCGCTCGTAACCCAGTTTTTCAAGCAGGCAACCATCGACCACAAGGCATTTAAGGATGCAGATACAGAGTTTACCCTGGCTTATTACAACACCCCGGATGTTCCTACTCCTTTCTGCCTCGACTGCGATTGGGTTTCAACCTTGGCTTTTATCCGCAGCATCGACTGGTCAAAGCTTTAAGAACGTTTTCAGTCAGAAAATATATAAAAACAGATTAGCAGTATCCCTTATGCAGGGATGCTGTTTGTCTATAGGATGGTTATCCAGATACTTTCGTCTCGGTCGCGGGCCGCTGTCATAGCGTTGATGAGCCGCTGCACCCAGATGCGGGAGTTCACCACCATGCCCTCGAACTTGTTCTCTCCAACGAGGATGCAGCCTTGTGTATCGTCAGGATAATTGCCTGCATGGATGCGGATGCCCTCGAAATTCGGCACACCCACCAGCAATGGCAACCAACGCTTGAATCTTGGCGAATACGATATGACCACAGGATAAGTACCCTCAGGAATGGCAGTATGGCCAGGTACCTTACGAGCCTTCACGCCGCTCTTGCGGCTATAGCGGGCATCCACTTCCTCTGGCTTTAGCTTGATACCCAGCAGATTGCGCCATGTAGGTTCCAAGGTATCACAGAGATATGTATCCTTGGACAACAGCTGGCTGTCAAAGGTATGAATCAATTTGCACTTGTCGTCTTTCTTCTTGCCGGGCAGCGAGTTACGATTTACACTACTATCGGTCAGCAGATAGAGTCTGCCGATGGTATAAGTTCCTTTTTTAGCTATACGCTTTAATACTATTTCCATTTTGTTTGAATGTTAAGTGTTAAACTATTTTACGTTGAAACCTCTCAGGTCGAGTCCGTCAGAACGGAATAATAGCTTCTTAAAACTGAATAACTGAATACTGAGTACCTTTCCGCCCTGCTCTCCGTCAGCTCCGTCGGCATTTGCTCCCTTCGGAGGAATTTTCTCGATATAATGGCGGTACACCCAGTTTCTCAGCATCTTCGCCGTACCCTTCTTGTCGAAGTCGTTCTGCAGACGCACCATTTCAGCCTGCGTGTAGGTGAATGTGTCAGGCAATTGCTGCAGCAGGTTGGCTGGTCCTCGCTTGCTCGATTTCTCTCCTGCCTCATTAGCCTTGGCTATGCCTGCACCAAAGAAAATCATCTTGCACCACAGGTCGTAGCTCTCGCTCCATCTGATGATCTCTTCTATTTCGGGTTCCCATTTGCAGCCGTTTGCCACGTATAGCACGCAAGCCTTGAGGAAGGCAATAACGTTGCCACGGAAGGAGAGATTCTCGAACACCCTGTTTTGTGACATGCGCGAAAAGTCGGCGTTCTCATCCTTCAACTTTTCTGCCAGGGCGAAAGCCTCAGCACAGTCTATCCTACCCGACGCCTTGCACAGATTCTCTATGTACGGTCTGAGCGCCTCTCTGAAGGCATCGTCGTATTCGCCGTATACTGGCATTTCGGCACCGATTTCCCGCTCCGGGATGGTACAGAAGTTGATGCGGCTGATAGGTCCGTCGGTGAGCACCTTCGAGAAATATCGCTGCCCCAGTTGGACGGTGGTCGATGCATTCCAGTTGAACCGGATGGTGATGCGCTCGGTGACACTCGATGTACCCACGCGGGTCTGACCGTATGAGTTCCCAGGATCAAAGGCAAGGCACATAATCTTGAACTGCTGGTTGCCCTGTCCCTTGAGGGCGTCGAACTGGTCTATCTCGTTGAGCGTTGTATAGAGGAAATGCTCCTGAGCCTCAGCCGTGCGCATCACGAATGCCGGGTTGGTCATATCGGCGTCTATCTCCTGGATGATGAGGTTTTCCGGACGCTTGCGCTTATCCTTGTTGGCACCCTTGCGTGTCACCTCTTCTTTCCATTCCTTCTCCCGTTGCAGGTTCTCACGGTCGCGCTGCCTGATGTCCTCCATTATCATGTTGATAGGCATCTGCACACAGTTCTTGCCTGCGCCCGTGCCCGCCAGCAGACAGCACATCAGGGTAGCCTCGTGCTCCACATTGTCAATATACTTGAAGGTGGTCTTACAGAGGTGTGTGGCTAGTGGCGGGAAGATGGCGTGTGCCACGGCAGGCTTGTAAACGTCCGGTGTCTTCGATAGCAGCAGCTCCACGAGTTTCGGGAGATGTTCGGGCATCGGAGGCGGTACTAATTTATCATCTTCCGCATTGATATCCGTGCCGCCCTCGGAACCCACGGAACTTGCGGATTTGAATGCCACGGCATCCTTCTGGGAGGACTTCTCTGCCTGGGCATTGATGCGGATTACGGCTTGCGACATCGGCTTCGAACTGTCACCATATTTCGCATAGAAGTCGTGGATCAGCTGCTGGCAGTCACGCTCCTGCGAGAAGGCAGGCATCTTCTGTGCCACCACCGCCTTCAGTTCGTCTTCAGGCATCACTCTCGATGCGCCTGCACTCATAATCGCCAGGAGCGATGAGTGGCGGGAGCCTGGGGTGTTGATGTCTACGTCCTTCAGGCCTGCCGCATTGCGGAAGAGGTCGAAGGCTGCTAGGTTCTTGCCGGTTGCCACAGCGCCAGCATCCTGATGAGCTCCAGTAGGGCTGAGATGAGCAGCATTGCTATCACAAGGTTGGGCAGGCTGAACAGAAGAGCCAGCAGAAACAGCGTGATGGCTGTCAGAGCCCGAAAGTCGATTGTCTTGAACATTTTGTTGAGTGTTGAATGTTGAGTGTTGAATGTTGAGTGGTTGGGGCTGAGTGCCCTGTTGCTGTCTTCCGTCAATGGTGAGGCCACGAGTCAGGTAGGCTTGTCTGCGCTTTTTCAGCTCTTCCTGTGGCAGCACCTCGTACCAATGGGGCGAGCGATAGATTTCCGACGCCTTGTCGGTGATGAAGAGCATGCGTTCTGGCGTGATACAGCTCTCGTCGTAGGGCACGCCCAGCGCCTCGCAATAGGCTCGTTGCGTCTCCTCGATAGTCATACCGATGGGCATGCGGATGTCTATGTGTAACTTCTTGCGGGCTGAGTACTCCAGGTGCAGCAGGGCTCCGTTCCAGATGGTGTCGCTGCAGTTCAGCTCCCGTGCCTTCTCTATCGCCTTATCCACATATTCCTTGTCGTCCACGTCGATGGTGGTCTGGAAGAGGAAGCTTTCGGGCACGGCATTTTTCTGCGAACGTCTGTTGTCTCGGAACTGGTAGTAGTGAGCGCAGCGGAAAGGCAGCTGCTTCTTCAGTTCATCGTTACCCCCACGGATGGCAGCTACCAGGTCTGCCATCCAGGGATAAGCGATGGTCTTGTCGTAGACCGAGAGTGGCTGGGAGCTTACGCTCCCTTTATTGCCATTCTTGTACGGATTATATGCTATAATATGTTCCATCGTTTTAATTTTGAATGTTGAGTGTTGAATGTTGAGTGTTGAATGTTGAATTGCCTAACGGTCGCAAAGGCGCTAGCCTAATTCAACATTCAACACTCAACATTCAACATTCTCCTTAAATCCGGCAATCAGTTCCTTGTGCTCTACCTTGAGGTACCGCAGCATGTCCTGCTTGTCCAGGTCACGGCTGAAGGTATAGTTCACCTGCACCGTGCGCTTGGTGGTGCGCACCATGGCATGCTTGGTCTTGAAGATTTCCTCGAAAAGCTTCTCGCCCGTACGCTCGTAAGGCTTGAAGTCGAGCACGTCACCTCCCTTCTCGCCAGAGAAAACCATTCTGCCCGGTATCACCTTAGGCTGTTCGCTGATAACCTCGGTATCGTTCCATGGCGCCTTGCGGAAGGCGATGGTACCGTTTTCTTCACTGATAATGGCTCCGTCCACCTTCTGGGCGTTGAGGAGCTGCTTCTTTGCTGCTTGTTTCATAATCGTAACAACTTGTTTAAAAGATGAATAATACCCGTAACCAGACTTTACTTGTCTGATTACGGGTGCAAAGATAGGGCAAAAACACCTATGGGAAAAATAGGAAAAATAGGATTAATATTTGTCCCATAAAAAAAATCATCTATGGGCAAAGAAATCAGCCACTTTATCATCCATTTCTTGATTTTTCATGTCCTCACAATGATTGAAGACATTGTAGAACGATTTTATCGTAACTTCTTTTCGTATATGGCAATCATCGGTAAGAAATCGATAAATGGCATTGGCACTAACGATGTGCTGCGGTGCCAAGATACCCCTTCTTCTCCAATATCTGATAAAAGCAAATAATGCGATATTCATTGGTGAAGACTTGCTCGCACTGGTAGACATAGAATTTAGGCCATTTAGGGTGAGAAATTCTATAAATAAAGAGGCTTGCTCAGCGGTCGTCTCTTCATCTTTTAAAGAAGACGCTTCATCAGACACAAAAAGGTATTCTTTTTTTCGGCCGATTCTGGTACCATTTTTCAATGGTTTTCTATTCCTTTGCTCCAGGTATTCATAATAGCCATCCAGAGTGGCGATATAGGCATCAAGCCTAGGAAGTTCAGCTTCAACCAAATGATTGTCTATTCTGTTAAAGGTCTCCAAGTATCGACGTACTACGAGTACATCATGATAATCTCTTTCCTGCATGGCAACATCTACCAGTAAGTGTGCGTGTATGCTCATATCCATAGGAGGTAACGCCTCAAATTGTAAGTATACTCAATATACTTGCTGTTGCCATTCAATTGAATGACCACGCAAAAAAGGCCGAATCGCCCATACTTCAGTATCAAGCGCACGAGCTTGATAATAAATCTCCTCATAATTCGAAATTTATAGTAGTTAGTAATTAAGTTCTTTGTCGCTCGTTCCTTAGTAGAGGACGTTAGAATTTGTTTGCGCTAACAATTTTGCTGGTACAAGCAAATGCCAGGAGAACTATAAGGGAATACACCCTTAGGGGACAGTTGGTCTCCGATTTCATCATCTTTTACTTTCTTTTTTTTAGGTATTTATTTATAGATTAGAATTAGCCTCAAAATGAGTTCGCTAACACATAGTGAGGCGGAAAAACTCACTTATATTTACTTCATTAAAGCCAGCAAGTCCTTTCCCTTATGCATAAGGTTGAGAACCACTGCGGCTTGCATTCCGTAAATTTTCTTATATACCACATAGGCATGGAGGTGGTTCTATATTATCTGCCATATTTCTATCTTTATTTTTGAGATCACAAATTGTGACCTTAAACGTGTTGTTACTTATTATTGTATGCAAAGGTAGTGCTTTTAGCCTTTAAGCTACTATTGCACAATCCCTTTTTGAAAAGAACGTAAAATTAATAGTTTTATTGCTATGATTGTAGTTTTATTAACATAAAGCTCTAAAGCAGCCAAAGGAGAACAAGAGCAAGGAAGCCGTGGAGACCAGCAAGGACATCGAGCATTTGTTGCTTTCCATCCAAAAGGCTTTCGATGTGCTTGTGGAAAAGAGAACGGACTTACCTGTTCCTACCATTCAGGACGACACTCGTTCGCCAGCCTCATTACGCTGGAGGCAGGTGTGCTGATAAGCTTGAAGAATATACGGCAGGTTTGGGAAGCTGAGCCAGCTTGGATTCCACAGCTGGAACTTATAACGGTGTGCTACCACCTAATGTAGAAACAACACTCACATTAAATGCTGATGGTACCTATTTGTTGATACAGTCATACAATGAAAAGTAGAACAAACAGCAAAGGTTAAGAGGAACTTTCCAAGTGCTTGACTACAACATCCTGATGCTTGTGCATCCTTCGAGTGGTGACAACATATTCTATAAGGTGAGGGATGGTAACTGTATTATTCTGATAGACTCGTTCGGTAACGAACCCCAAAAAGAGGTTAGGAAAAACTATATTCTGAAGAAGAAAGGATAAATTGGGAGTGGAAATAAGAGTGTTTGTTGCTTCTTTTGCTTAGGCTGAAATTGCGAAGGCTGAACATTCTTTCCACCTTCGCAATTTTTATTGAACGATCTTGATTATCACAACTTATCTATACTTAGATGTCAGATATTAGGATTATTTCAGATATCCGCCATAAATTTTTGAGGGTTCAACAGTATGACCATTATACAAGACTAAATAGCATGGTTCAAAAATACGAATATCGTTTAATGTTGTATCGTTGAAATTTACTGTTGGAAAATCAGCATCTAATGCCAAATCTCCATTATAAT
>OLIV01001654.1_pt1 | contig 10276 bp, 6 predicted proteins | sample 1601411 | NCBI WGS metagenome assembly OLIV01 (sample SAMN03922450, study PRJEB24848) | human gut metagenome | isolation source: stool sample | host: Homo sapiens | place: Germany | collected 2009-11 | reverse complement strand
GCGCCGCGCTGGCGGACTTTTCCGCCATGATGGCCGAGCGCCGCCTGACCGCCATGCTGCAGAGCTGCAAGGAGCTGGAAGCCATCTGCCCCCAGTTCCGCACCGAGGAGGCGCTCGAGCTTGCCAAAGACAGCGGCACGCTGTTCAAGGCGCAGGTCATGCGGGTGCTGTGGCAGTACGGTCTGGCCGACGGCATGTATAATACCGTATACAAATCGCTGTTCGGACTCAAGCCCGTGCGCGGGCGCATCCTGCACACGCCGCGGTATGAGCCGGTGGACACCGTGCTGGATGTCATCAAGGCAAGCCGCGCGGTGGTCGTGCTGGCGCACCCCAGCGTTTACCACAGTATGGAGCTGGCGCGCGAGCTGATCGCCGCCGGGCGGCTGGACGGCGTCGAGATCGACCATCCCCGCAACACGCCGGAGGACAGAGCCGAGCTGACCCGCTTAGCCAAGGAAAACGGACTGATCGTCACGGGCGGCACCGATTACCACGGCATCAACACCGTGACGCCGCGCCCGGTGGGAGCATTTACGACCAGCGACGAGATGATCGCGCGCATCGGCGACATAGCCAAGGCGCGCAAATCGACCTACAAGAGACAAAAATAAGGAGCAAATCAAAATGACATACACCTACAACAATAAAGGCACCTGTTCCGTCCGCACCGTCGTGGAGCTGAACGACGACCATACCATCAAGAGCGTGCAGGTCCTGGGCGGCTGCGACGGCAACCTGAAGGGCATCGCCAAGCTGCTGCCCGGCATGAAGGCCGAGGACGCCATCGCCCGCATGGAGGGCACGACCTGTGGCCGCAAGCCCACCAGCTGCCCCGACCAGATCGCCCAGGCACTCAAGGGCGCACTGGCGGAGATGGGCTGATAAAGGTCCGTAGGGGTGGATTCCATATCCGCCCGGGCCGTCTGCGGCAGCCGCACACCTTGCGGGCGCATATAGAATGCGCCCCTACATTTTGCCCACAAGGCTTATTACTATAAAAGGAGCTTCCCATGGACTGCTTCCATTACCCTCTCGATACCGAAACGCTGCTGCGCAAAAAGCGTAAGCTGCGGCGTGAGCTGCTGGCCCGGAACCCGCACCCGCTGCACAAAAAAATTGCTATCCTCGGCGGGTCCACCACAAACGAAGTGGCCGACCAGCTGGGGCTGTTTCTGCTGCAATACGGCATCGAGGCGGAGTTCTACCAGAGCGAGTACGCCCAGTATTGGCAGGACGCCATGTTCGGCACGCCGGAGCTGGACGACTTCCACCCCGACGTCATCTACATCCACACAAACTGGCGCAACCTGACCGCCCTGCCCACGACAGCCGACAGCGAGGCTGCCATCGACGCGATGCTCGACGAGCAGTACGCCCATTTTGAGACGATGTGGCAGGCTTTGGAGCAAAAATTCGCCTGCCCGGTCATCCAGAACAACTTTGACCGCCCGAACTTCCGCCTCATGGGCAACCGCGACATCTGGGACCCCCATGGCCGCTCCAACTTCATCAGCCGCCTGAACCAGAAATTTTACGCCTACGCCGCGTCCCATGAGCACTTTTACATCAACGACATCGACTACCTGTCGGCAGATTACGGCCTGACGGCGTGGGGCGACGCCTTCTTCTGGCACATGTACAAATATGCCATCTGCCTCGACGCGATCCCGTCGCTGGCCAACAGCGTGGCCAATATCATCAAGTCCCTGTACGGGCGCAACAAAAAGGCGCTTGTGCTCGACCTGGACAATACGCTCTGGGGCGGCATCGTCGGCGACGACGGCGTGGATGGCCTGGCCATCGGCCCTGAGGTGCCCGAGGGTCAGGTCTACGCCGAGTTCCAGAGCTACTGCAAGGCGCTGAAATCCATCGGCGTCATCCTGGCCGTTGACTCCAAAAACGACGAGGCCAACGCGCTGGCGGGCCTGAACCACCCGGACGGCGTGCTGCGCCCCGATGATTTCGTCGCCATCAAGGCCAACTGGGACCCGAAGGACCTGAACCTGAAGGCCATCGCGTCCGAGCTGAATTTGGGCGCGGACAGCTTTGTCTTTGCCGACGACAACCCGGCGGAGCGCGCCATCGTGGCCGCGCAGGTGCCCGGCGTCGCTGTGCCCGCGCTGGACGGGGCCGAAAACTACATCAAGACCCTCGACCACGGCGGCTATTTTGAGGTCACGGCCCTTTCCAAAGAGGACCTGAAAAAGACCGAGCTTTACCACCAGAACGCCGAGCGCGCCAAGGCACAGGCGGCGTTTGCCGACTACGGCCAGTATCTCGACAGCCTTGAAATGACGGCCACGATCAAGGGCTTTGAACCGCTCTACATCCAGCGCATTGCCCAGCTGACGAACAAGTCCAACCAGTTCAACCTGACAACGCTGCGCTGCTCCGAGGATGACATCCGCGCCATGGCCGGGGACAAAAACGACCTCTGCCTTTGCGGCAAGCTCGTGGATAAATTCGGTGATAACGGCATTGTCACCGTTGTGGCGGGCCGGCAGCAGGGCGATGTGCTCGACCTGACGCTCTGGCTCATGAGCTGCCGCGTGCTCAAGCGCGGCATGGAGGACGCCATGATGGACACCGTCGTGGCCGAAGCCGCCGCCCGCGGGGTCAAAACCATCGTCGGCCATTATTATCCGACAGCCAAAAACGCCATGGTGCGCGAATTTTACGCGCAATATGACTTTACCAAAACGGCGGAGGATGCCGACGGCAATACGGAATGGACGCTGGATGTCGCCGCCTACACGCCGAAGCACCCCCACATGAAGATCGAACGCTGACAGATAGGAAACCGTATGAAACGAACCATCCTGCAAAAAGCGGCAGCCGCCGCACTGTTTGTGCTGCTCACGGCGGCACTGCTGGCGGCTGCGGATTTTCTGCTGGTGGATGATGTACACTCCTACTCCCGCGTCATGCTGCAGGAGCTGTATGCCGACGCCGGAAACATAGATACGCTGTTTTTGGGCTCGTCCCACTGCTACCGCAGCGTTGACCCCGCGCAGGTGGACGCGGCGCTGGGCACCCACAGCTTCAACGCCGGGTCGTCCCAGCAGCTGCCGGACGGCTCCTATTATATGCTGAAAGAAGCTGCTGCGCAGAACCCGCTGAAAACCGTCTATCTCGAAATGTTCTACACCGGCTACAATGAGAGCGCGTCCGCCAACATCCCGCTGGCCTGCTATCTGCTGGCCGACCACATGGACTGGCGCTCACCCAACCGATACGCCTACCTGTCGGAGATGGGCGGTCTGGCGGCCTATGCCGACCTGCTGCTGCATGTGGTAGACATATCACACCCCGACTTTGAGGAGCAGATAAAGGTTGTCGACAACACGCTGAAGGATCTCGGATGCGCCGACAAGCCGTCGATGATAATCTTCAACAAGATAGACTCATACACATGGGTGGAGAAAGACCCTGACGACCTCACTCCGGCAACGAAGGAGAACGTTACGCTCGACGAACTGAAGAAGACGTGGATGGCAAAACTTAACGACAGCTGTCTGTTTATCTCGGCAAAGAACAAGACTAACATTGACGAGCTGAGAGAGACGCTATATAATAAGGTGCGCGAACTGCACGTGCAGAAGTATCCTTACAACGACTTCCTTTATCCGACAGAATAAAAACTTAATGCTATGGACGAATACAGACTGCTGACCAACGAGGAGATAAGTATCCTCGAAGACAACGGATGCATGGCTGAAGACTGGACAAGCATAAATGTTGCGGCCGACTTCAAGCCTACTTACATAAAGAATGTCAACTTCTATGGCGACGTGTTTCTGGGTGTGTTCGAGAAGAACATAGAGGTGTCCAACGGCTTTATCAGACACTCGGGCATAAGAAACGCCACGCTGCGCAACGTGAGCATTGGCGACAACTGCCTGATAGAGAATATCGGCAACTATATAAACAACTACGCCATAGGCGAAGAATGCTGCATCTGCAACGTGTGCACCATGGAGACAACAGCCGAAGCCACCTACGGCGAAGGCAACACCATATCCGTGCTTAACGAGGCCGGCAACGGCAACGTCATACTGTTCAGCGGACTGACGAGCAACCTGGCGGCGCTGATGATACGCAACGCAGCCGACAAGGAGTTTACTGCGGCAATAAGGGGCATCGTGAAAGACGACATAGAACGCAGGGCGAGAGAGAAAAGCACTGTGGGCAACAACGTGAAAATAGTGAACACGGCCGAGATAACCAACACGCACATCAGCGACAACTGCGAGATTAACGGGGCAAGCCGCATAAGCGACTGCACCCTGGCATCGGGTCTCGAGGACAACGTGTTCATTGGTTCGGACGTTATATGCGAAAACTCTATCGTCACCGACGGCTCTGCCGTACTCAACGGCGCCAACATAACCAACTGCTTTGTGGGCGAGGCATGCCAGATAACGAACGGATTTACGGCCGAAAGCAGCCTGTTTTTCGCCAACTGCTACATGAGCAACGGCGAGGCGTGCGCCGCCTTCTGCGGCCCGTTCTCGGCAAGTCATCACAAGAGCACCCTGCTCATAGGCTGCATGCTCTCGTTCTATAATGCAGGCTCTGCCACCAACTTCAGCAACCATGCCTACAAGATGGGACCTATACACTACGGATGCCTTGAACGCGGAACAAAGACGGCAAGCGGCTCTCATCTGCTGCTGCCGGCCAACATTGGCGCCTTCTCGGTGTGCCTGGGCAAGATAACCAACCATCCCGACACGAGGAACCTGCCGTTCTCGTACATCATATCAGACGGAAGGGAGACCTTCGTCGTGCCCGGAATAAACATCACCACCGTAGGCCTATACCGCGACATACGCAAGTGGCCGCGGCGCGACGTGAGAATACAGAGCAGCCGCAAGAGCCTGATAAACCACGACTGGCTGAGTCCGCTGACCATAAACGAGATTATCGCGGGCAAGAAGACTCTTGAACAGATGCGTGAGTCTCAGGGTGAAGACACGGCCTTCTACACCTGCGGAGGATGCAAGATAAGCCGCAACTCGCTCGAACGCGGCATACGGCTCTACGACATGGCAATAAAGCTGTTTGTCGGCGACGTCGCAGCGGGATACGACCTTACGGCTGAAGGACGCGACTGCGGCACGGGCGAATGGGGCGACCTGGCTGGCATGCTGCTGCCCGAACAGGAAGAGCGCAACATAGTGAACGCCATAAGCAACGGCTATCTGCGCAGCACTGCCGACATAGACATGTTCATGAGAAACGTAAACGAGCGCTACGGCGAATATATCATAACATTCACACGCAACATCATTGCATCACAACTCGGCACTGACGACCTTACCGAAAGCGGCATAGAGCAGATTATACAGCAAGGAAGGGCTGCCAAGGAGGCATGGATAAGCGAGATACGCAAAGACGCCGAAAAGGAATACAGCATGGGCGACGTGGAGCATGCCGTGCTCGAAAAGTTTATCACACAGCTTGAGGAAGAATAACGGAGAAGGTGCGGACAATAACGGAAGAAAAAATCTAATAAAGGAAAAACTGAATTATAACAACAGCAATGAAAAATTTTAAGGTATTCATTTATGTATTTCTTCTCATGTGCGGACTATCGGCCGCAGCCAAGGAATACAAGTATCAAACCGTCAAGGGCGATTTGATGAACACAAGGATTTACACCCTCGACAATGGTCTGACGGTGTATCTGTCAGTAAACAACGAGAAGCCGCGTATACAGACGTATATCGCCGTGCGTACCGGAAGCCGCAACGACCCGCCTGAGACGACAGGTCTGGCCCACTATCTTGAGCACATCATGTTCAAGGGTACACGCAACTTCGGTACCATCGACGCTGCTAAAGAGGCCGTGCTGCTCGACTCTATACAGAACCGCTTTGAGGTTTACCGCACTCTGAAAGACTCTCTTCAGCGCCGCGCCTACTATCAGCAGATTGACAGTCTGTCGCAGCTTGCAGCCAAATACTTCATCCCCAACGAGTATGACAAGCTGATGTCGTCTATCGGTGCTGAGGGAACCAACGCCTATACGAGCAACGACGTTACATGCTACGTTGAGGACATACCTGCCAACGAGCTTGAAAACTGGGCTAAGATAGAGTCTGACCGTTTCCAGAACATGGTTATACGCGGATTCCACACCGAGCTTGAAGCCGTATACGAGGAATACAACATCAGCCTCGGAAACGACAACCGCAAGCTGTTTGCAGCCTTAAACGCCATGCTCTTCCCCGGACATCCCTACGGCACACAGACCACTATCGGTACACAGGAGCACCTGAAGAATCCGTCGATAGTAAACATCAAGAATTACTTCAGCCGCTATTATGTGCCAAACAACACGGCTATCTGCATGGCCGGCGACTTCGATCCGGACAAGGCCATAGCCATAATCGACAAGTATTTCGGCACATGGAAGCCCAACCCCAACCTCTCACAGCCCGAATATGCGCCTATACCTGAACGCACTGCACCGGCCGACACAACCGTAGTAGGCCAGGAGTCTGAGCGCATATACATGGCATGGAGATTCGACAAGGCTGCATCTTTCCAGAACGACACACTCGACGTTATCTGCGACATGATGTCTAACGGCAAGGCCGGACTGATGGACCTCGACCTCGACCAGCAGATGAAATGGCTCGGCGGCGGTGCTTTCACTTATCCGCTGGCTGAATATTCTGGATTCGTAATGGCAGGATTCCCCAAGGAGGGTCAGTCTCTCGACGACGTCAAGGGTCTTCTTCTGGGTGAGATCGAGAAGATAAAGAAGGGCGAGTTCAGCGAGAACCTGCTGAAGGCCGTCATCAACAACAAGAAACTGCAGTTCTACAACACTCTTGAAAGCAACGAGGGACGTGCCAATATGTATGTAGACGCCTTCATCAACCGCCAGAAATGGAGCGACGTGGTAGGCAGACTCGACAGAATTTCAAAAATAACAAAACAGCAGATTGTAGACTTTGCAAACAAATACTTCAAAGATAATTACATCGCCGTTTACAAACGTATAGGCGAAGACACATCTATCAAGAAGATCGACAAGCCGCATATCACCGCGATACCTACCAACCGCGACCTGCAGAGTGCATTTGTTACAGAAATCGTAAACTCTAAGACAGAGCCCATACAGCCTAAATTTGTTGACTTCAACAAGGATCTTACAAAGGGCGAGACTAAGAAAGGCCTGCCAGTGCTCTACGTAAAGAACACCGAGAATGGCCGCTTCATGCTGAACTATTACTACAAATTCGGCGAGACAAGCAACAAGTGGCTGCCCTATGCTACTGAATACTTCAACTATCTCGGCACAGACAAGATGACAGCCGAGCAGCTGAAACAGAAGTTCTACGAGCTGGCTTGCTCTTACAGCATCAACGTAGGCTCAAGAACCCTGCAGGTAAGCATCAGCGGTCTGGCAGAGAATATGACAGAAGCCATGACACTCATGGAAGACTTCATTGCCAACGCGAAGGTTGACAAGGAGGCTTATGACAAATATGTAGGCATTGTTGAAAAGTCGCGCGCCGACAATAAACTCGACCAAAGAGTGAACTTCAACAGACTGCAGCAGTACGGAATGTACGGTCCTTACAATGGTGCACGCAACATGCCGTCGTCAACAGAACTGAAGGAGATGGATCCGCAGAAACTTGTAGACATGATAAAAGACCTGAAGAACTACAAGCACAGCATTCTGTACTATGGCCCGATGGACCTGAAGACTCTTACTGCCACTATCAACAAGAAGCACAAGACAGCCAAGAAACTTGCCGACGTGCCGCAGAACAAGCCTTATAAGCTGCAGCAGACTGCTCAGAACGAAGTGCTCATCGCTCCTTATGACGCAAAGAACATATACATGATTCAGTATCACAATGAGGGCAATACATGGAACGCAGAGCAGGAGCCGATAGCAGCACTGTTCAACGAATATTACGGAGGAGGCATGAACACCGTTGTATTCCAGGAGCTGCGTGAGGCACGAGGCCTTGCCTACAGCGCTTTCGCAATGTACGGCACACCAAGTTACAAGGACGACACTGAATTTGCCTATACATACATCATCTCACAGAACGACAAGATGATGGACTGCATCAACACGTTCAACAGCATTTTGGACACCATGCCGCAGTCTGAAAAGGCATTTGAGCTGTCAAAGCAGGCACTGATGAAGCGTCTTGCCACATCACGCACAACCAAGACCGGTATTCTCAACGCATACATCAACGCAGAAAACCTCGGCATCAACTACGACATCAACAAGAAGATTTATGAGGCTGTGCCATCACTGACACTTGAGGATGTTGCTAAGTTTGAAAAAGAGAACATGGCAAACAAGCCTTACCGCTACATGATTCTCGGCGATGAGAAACAGCTCGACATGAAGGCTCTTGAGAAGATTGGTCCTGTTAAGAGACTTACAACTGAAGAAATCTTCGGATATTAATACACAACGCCGCCCGGGACACAAGTTCCGGGCGGTTTTGTATCATAATCAGACTGACTGTAAGATTACTTATTTGCATAAATCAAGAGCAACCGTCAACAGGCGGCTCATATACCGACAAAAGGGCTCATAACGATACGCCCAAGACGGCAAAATTATATACATGATAAACAAACTTAGGATTAACAAAAAACGATTGGGCGCGCTGTATCTATGCAGCGCGCCCAATCGTTTTATCCGTAATATAAACATCACTTCTGCTCCCCGCCTCTGAGCAGTATGTAGCCAAGCACTCCGCCAAGTATCGAGGCGGCAAATATTCCGAGCTTTGCCTGAATGAGGAAAGTTTCGTCAACAAAGGCGAGAGTAGATATGAACATAGACATCGTGAAGCCTATCGAGGCAAGGAAGCCCACGCCCACAAGGCGGCGCATGGTCATCGAGTCTGACGCCTTTGCTATCTTAAGGCGAGTAAGCAGCACCGTTGACAGCACAATGCCCACGGGCTTGCCTATCAGCAGACCGAGCATTACGCCCAGCGCAACGTTGTTGGCCATAACGGCGTCGAAGCTTATGCCCTCGAAAGATATGCCGGCGTTGGCAAGCGCGAATATCGGCATTATGACAAACGACACGAGCGGATGCATGGAATGCTCAAGACGCTGAAGCGGCGGAATGGCGTCGCGAGAGTCGCTCATCATGCGGTCGATTATCTCCACCTGCTCATGCTCGAGCGTAGACACGTCGTTAGGCTTTGCCTCTCTGAACCGGTTGATAAGCTTTGAGGCGCGCGCCAGATACACAGGCTCTGATATACGTGCGTCGGCCGGTATCATAAATGCCGCCAGCACAGCAGCGATAGTGGCATGTATGCCCGACATGAGGAAGGCTATCCACACGCCGCCGATGCCCAGCACGCCATAGAATATAACGTTCTTAACGCCCAGCTTGTTGGCAATGAACATGGCGAGAAGGAACACCACGCCGACGGCTATGCTCGCGAACGAAATCTCAGAAGTATAAAACAGCGCTATGACAAGCACCGCCCCGAGGTCGTCGACAATGGCCAGTGTAGTAAGGAAAACCTTGATAGACAGCGGCACCCTGCTGCCAAGCACATAAAGAATGGCCAGCGAGAAGGCTATGTCCGTAGCCATCGGTATGCCCCACCCGCTCGCCGTGTCGCCTCCGGCATTAAGAGAGAAATATATAAGGGCCGGCACTATCATGCCGAACACGGCCGCACCGATTGGCAATATGGTGTTGCGCACGTCGGCAAGTTCGCCGCCAATAAACTCGCGCTTAAGTTCCAGACCTACCACAAAGAAGAACATGGACATCAGTCCGTCGTTAATCCAGTGGTGAAGACTGTAATAAAGATAGTTGTCGCCGTTGAACACAAAGCCGAGCTTATGTTCAAAGAAATGAAAATAGCTGTCGCTCCAAGGAGAGTTTGCCAGCACAAGGGCAATAACAATACTGATGCCGAGCACTATTCCGCCCGACTTTTCCTGATTGATGAAATGCTGCAAAGGCATTATCAGTCTGTGGTTGATTGTGTCTTGATATTGTCTCATCATAACTAAAAAATGTTTATCTCTTCACGCTGCCGCGGCTATACACTGCAAGACGCAAAAGAGGCTGTTATCCATGCGGGCAAAGTTACGGAAAAACATTGAAAAAATTTCCATAATAATAGAATGATTATTATTTTTTTGTAAATTTACAACGGATTGAGAAAACTCTATCCAAGACATGTTAGAAAGAAGAAGCGTTATGCGCATCAAGTATTTGGAAACGTAGGAAATTTTCAAATTGCAT
>OLIV01001644.1_pt1 | contig 10321 bp, 9 predicted proteins | sample 1601411 | NCBI WGS metagenome assembly OLIV01 (sample SAMN03922450, study PRJEB24848) | human gut metagenome | isolation source: stool sample | host: Homo sapiens | place: Germany | collected 2009-11 | reverse complement strand
AGCTTCCTGTGATTGTGCTGATGGTTCAACCGGCATAATTGACATTCTTGCAGATTGATACTTTTGCACAATATGCTGAAAGCCACTCGTCATAGTAACATAACTTACATTGCAATCTTGAGGAAATGGTTTAAATGGTGCAGATTTTTGAACAGCCTCAATAACCGCATTATCAAAATCAGTTCCACTAGCTTTATCTAATTTTATGTCAGAAACACTTCCATCTGCATTAATATTATACGTAACAGTAGTACTGGCACTGGTTTCGCCTTTATAGCTAAGGTTACTTTTGACTGCCTGTTGTGCCTCTTTTGCATATTCATTAAAAAAAGCATTCGCATCAAAATCGTCTGCCAACACCAAATTTGCGCTAAACAAAACAAGCATCAAAAAAACAATAATCTTTTTCATAAAACTCCTTTCAAATTTGTTATTTGAAGCGACGCATCATTTTCATAGCTTTGTTAACGGCATGTTTACCCAATTTCCCATTAAAACCGCCAAGTCCGCCTAAATTTCCCATTTTGCTCATATCAGGCATGCTCATTTTGCCGAACATGTTTTTCATATCAGACATGCCTTTCATCATTGTTCGCATTTGTTCAAATTGCTTGATATAATTATTGATTTCTGCCAAATCCATGCCACAACCCTTTGCGATACGTTTTTTTCTGCTTGTGTTTATTAAATCAGGGTTTGAACGCTCTTGTGGTGTCATGCTTGATATGAAAACTTCCATTTTCTTAAACTGTTTTTCTCCTTCATGGGAAAGTTTATCTCTATCATCTTTACCAATATTAATTCCCACCATACCGAGCATATTTCCCATAGAACCAAAAGCCTGCATTTGTTTTTGCATTTTCAAGAAATCATTATAAGAAAAATTATTCTTACTCATTTTTTCTTCAAGTTCTAATGCCTGTTTTTCGTCAAAAACTTCTTGCGCACGTTCTACAAGAGAAACAATATCTCCCATGCCAAGTATTCTTGTTGCCATGCGCTCAGGATAAAAGTCCTCCAAAGCGTTCAATTTTTCGCCTGTTCCGGTCAATTTAATAGGTTTTCCGGTACAATAAACAACACTTAACGCAGAGCCACCCCTGCTATCACCATCCAATTTTGTTAAAACTAAACCGGTTAAGCCTAACTGTGCATCAAAGTTCTCTGCAACATTAACCGCCTCTTGACCAGTCATAGAGTCAATTACCAATAATTTTTCACTTGGCTTGAAAATTCTGTCAATCAATAACAATTCAGCCATCATGTCTGTGTCAATCTGTAATCTGCCCGCAGTATCCAAAATCAATGTATTGAACCCGTTTTCATTTGCATAATTAATAGCTTCTCTTACAATCTGCTGAACATCTTTGCAATCAGGAATAGTAAAAACTTCGTTCTCAATTTCTTTTCCTAAAGTTATCAATTGAGTAATCGCAGCCGGTCTATAGACATCACATGCAACCAAAAGTGGTTTTCTGCCATCTTTTTTCAATTTGACTGCAAGCTTTGCTGAAGATGTTGTTTTGCCCGCACCCTGCAAACCTAACATCATTATTAGATTAGGATTTCCTGAAAAATCAAGTGGTTTATTTTCCTTACCCAAAAGATCAATAAGTTCGTCATGCACAATTTTAATCAATTGTTGAGAAGGATTTACCCCTTCAAGAACTTTTTCGCCTTCCGCTCTATCCTTGATATTAGAGATAAAAGCTTTCACAACTCTCAAGTTTACATCGGCATCCAAAAGCGCGCGTCTAATCTCTCTCAACGCATCTTGCATGTTGTCTTGAGTAAGTTCTTTTCCATTTGTATTATTGATTATTTCCCGTAATTTATCGCTTAAATTGTCAAACATAACTGAATTATATCACAAAATTTGTTAATAAAAATAAAAACATCATACGTTTTTACGATTTAATTTCTAATTTCGTCTGCTAGTATATAACCATACTCCTTAGAGAACTAAGATACACATATCCCTAATCAACAGCTATGCACTTCTTATGTACATAGCTTTTTTTTGTGCTACGCACGTAGCCCTTTTTAACAATGTTGGTTCATGCTTCATACTTTTGTATGGAGTTTTACGCACGTAGCCCTTTGTGACAGTATTGGTTCATACTTCATACTATTGTATGGGGTTTTACGCATGCGAGAGAGGGTAATAGTTTTAACGATACGAACTTTTCACGTTTCACTTCTCATTTTTCTCTCAAATCTGTTGCTTTCACGTTAAAAAGTAGCACCTAAAATCTTAGAGGATAATCTTTTGGGATTTTCCAGCCATTCATTTGGATTAGAGCAGTACAATTAAACTTTTTTATGCTAAAATACAAATATGGAATTTGCAGAAAAAACATTAGATTCAAAACTTATTTTTGATGGCAGGGTTGTAAAGTTATACAAAGATAGCGTTGAATTGCCGACAGGACAAACATCTTTTCGTGAAGTTATTAAACATTCCGGCGGGGTGGTAATTTTGGCATATAAAGAAGATAAAATTCTTCTTGTAAAACAGTTTAGATATCCTATGAAAGAAGTTCTCTATGAACTTCCTGCAGGAAAACTGGAATATGGTGAAGACCCGTTTGAGGCAGCTAAAAGAGAATTGGAAGAAGAAACAGGATATTGCGCAAAAAACTGGACTGATTTGGGTTTTGTATATACATCTCCGGGTTATAGCGATGAAAAGTTATACTTGTATAAAGCCAAAGATTTGGAATTTACTTATCGCCATCCTGACGAGGGTGAAATTCTTGAACCATTAGAAATCAATGCAAAAGAAGTTTTAAATATGATTAATGATGGCAGAATACGTGATGCTAAAACGCTTTGCGCAATTATGAGAGCGGAAATTAAGGGATAATTACAATGGCAGGTAAAATTAAACTGGTTGCGACAGACATAGATGGTACAATTGTAAAATGGGATACAAGTGTTTCTGAAAATGTGAAAAATTGTATTAAAAACTTGCAAAATAACGGAATTAAAGTTGTTCTTGTTACTGGTAGAATGCACTGTGCAACAGAACATTTGAGAAATGAATTAGGTTTAAATTCTCCTGTTGTATCTTATCAAGGCGGATTAATCAAAGATAATTCCGGCAAAACGCTTTATCAGGAAAATTTGGATAGTAAATGCGCAAAAGAAATTATTGAATGGGCGCATGCTGACAATATTCACCTTAACCTATATATTGACGACAAATTGTATGTTGAAAAAGATGATGATTGCGTAAAAAAATACACTGATGGTAAATTTGTGTCATATACGGTTTGTCCGTTTGATAGTTTGAAAATCGAAAATGTGAACAAAATTCTTGCAATAGATTATGGTAACGCAGAACGTGTTACGGGTTGGGTAAAAGAATTGCAGGCAAAATATCCGAATTTGTATATTGTTAAATCAACTCCATTTTTCTGTGAAATAGGAAGTTCTATGGCGAAAAAATCTCTTGGTGTAGAATTTTTGGCAAAATATTGGGGATTAAGCAAAGACGAAATTTTGACAATTGGTGATCAAAATAACGATATTGAGCTTTTAAAAGCCGGTGGTGTAAAAGTTGCAATGGGGAATGCAACACAGGAATTAAAAGAATGTGCTACATATATTACTGATACTGTGGAAAATGACGGTTTTGTAAAGGCTATTGAAAAATTCTGTACGCTTCCTGTTTAAAATCAGTGTATATTATTTTATTGAAGATTAGAATGGTTGTTAAATAGGATTTAATATTACTTTTTCATGTCTACAATGGTTTGACTTCTAAAAAAAAATTCTTAAATAAAATTTGTAGATTTCATACGAAAGTATGACGTAAGTTAGCAGGTTTTAGTATATAGTTAACATACCAGAGGGTAGATTTGTGTTAAACGGTATATTTCAACGACCATATTTGAATAAAGACACACGCAGTCTTGTCAAAAGAAAACAAGACGAAGAACAAAACACGTCTTCTGCACAAAGAGAAGAACAAGCAGACCAAAACTCCAAGAGCAAGGGTTTGCAATATGTTGAGCGCAAAACTCCGACATATACTCCTGCATACCAACAACAAAATAATAACGGGGAACAAGTTGACTGGCGACAAATGCGTTCTCAAATTCAGGCGCAGGCAAGATATAACACATCTTCACAACCTACTCAAGCTCAAGAAACTGCACAATCTGCCGAAGTTATGCCAACTAAGACACTTTCCGGCAGAAGTACGGTAATTAATATTGCGCAAATATTAAAAGATTTTAGAAATACTGCTGCAGCAATCGGTACTCCTGAAGATTTGAAAGAAGAAGTTAACGGCTATCTTTCTTTGGTTGAAGCGCAAGTTAAAAAAGATAATCCAAATACAAAACTTGTTAAATCAAATTTGAAAAATGCGTCATCAATTCTTGATACATATATTTCTCAAACTTTGAATAAGGATTCAAAAGTTGTAGAAAACTGGGTTGATGCACTATTTTTGCAACAAGTTGATTTTAAATACAATGAAGGAGATGTCAATCCGCAATTCTTAGTTAAATTTCCGGAAGGTAGTACCCAAGAAGAAACAAAAACAGAAGAAAAATCAGTTGTTGAAGATACTGTTAAAGAACCTGTAGATAAGGAAATTGAAACTGATGCAAAAGTTGTTTCATTAATTCCACAAGACAAAGAATTGAAATCATTATTTATTCAATCTAAAAAATTAGCTTATGCTAATGAACCTGAAAAAGCAATTGCAACATTCCAAAAAGCATTGAAAAGAGCTGATGAAGTAGGTGATAATGAAACAAAATCAAAAGTTTACTATGAAGTTGGTAAGATTTATGATGATCACGACTATTATTCACAAGCTTTAACAAGTTATAATAATTCACTTAACACAAATGACAAAAACGTAAAAACCAAAGCGCATTATGCAATGGCGCAGATTTATGATGATGTAAATCAAATTCAACCTGCGATGGATCATTATTTTAATTCTATTTCCTTTGCCGGTGAAACAGAAAATTTGACAGCACAAACAACATCATTAACAAAAATGGGAAATATTTTGACAGATATGTATGATGATGAGGCAATGAATTATATTTCTATTGCTGATGACTTGGCTGCACAGACAGATAACTCCAAGTTAAAAGGATTTGTATCATCAAGTATGGGTGATGCGTTTGAAAGGTTTGGGTTTTCGCAAGATGCTTTAAAATCTTATTCAAAAGCAGTAAAACATTACACAGAATCAGATTCCCCTTTAAAAACAGCTCAAAATTACTCCAAAGCAGCCGACATAATGGTTGAGCATAGTAATGTTGCAAAAGCAAAAGGTTTGTTGGTAAAAGCACAAAGTTACGCAAGACAAACAGATGACGTAAATTTGATGAACGAAATCAACGACAAACTAAGCAACCTTGAATTGTTGGGATAGTTTATATTAATAATATTGACATAATTGCTTCAAAACACTATAATGCTATTGGGTAAGCCCTAAATCATTAACTTTCGTTTGCGAGACAAATTACAAATTTGGATAAATCGTAAATGAAGGAGGGCGGATTTTCGGTAGGGTGCCGTGTGAGCGATTAGCGAACCCAACCCGTAAGGTGGAGCCGGATGTTACTCCGGTGACAACCCGAATAATCCGATTTAATTGGAAATCAGTATAACTGAAAAAGCGCTAGTGCTTATCTTGTTGATAATCGTAGCGCTTAAAACCAAATAACAGAGGGCTTTTAAAGGGGCAAGCTGGAACTTGCTCCACCCTTCATATTTTTATTATAACTCTTTTTTCACAAATTTCAACCCTGATATATAATTTTTTACAAACAAAAATCGGACTGAGAATATCCAGTCCGATTTTTAGTTTTGTGTTATATCAACCTATAGAGGTTTTACAGAGTTTTGGTAAATTTCTTTTACTACTTCTCTACTATTTCCTGAAGGTCCAATATCAATCAATCCTGACAAAGACGGTGTTGTGAATACCAAGTCTGTCAATTTATCAACATCAGCATCTGTAAAGCCTTCATCTGTTAATTTTTCTTTTACATCAACTGAATATAGCCAATCTTGAACTTCTTTAGCTGCCTTATCTGCATCTGAGGCATCAGGTTTCAAACCAGGTGCGATAGGTGCTAAAATATCAGCTAATACGTTTGGTCTATCTTTGTAAATCGTTTTGATTACGGCAGGAAGTAAGATTGCCAAACCTAAACCATGTGACAAATCAGGTTTTACAGCACTTAATGGGTGTTCAAGAGCGTGTGTATAATGCAACAAACCGTTATCAAAGCTTACACCACCCATCATAGCAGCATATGCCAAGAAGTAACGAGCTTCCAAGTCATCAGGGTTTGCAATTGCTTTTGGTAAGTATTTTGCAACCAATTCAATAACTTGTTTTGCAAGAGTGATTGAATAAGGTGATGCAACTGTTGAAGTTGCTGCTTCTACAACGTGGTTAACTGCATCAATTGAAACATATCTTGTTTGTTTTGGTGATAATTTTGTCATTAATTGAGGATCATCAATTGCAAACATCGGATAAATACAATCATAAGCAATTGCAGGTTTAAAGTTCTTTTCTAAATTAGTTACAACTGCAAATCTGTTTGTTTCTGTACCTGTACCATGTGTAAGGTTGATTGAAACAATTGGAGCAGCTTTTTCAGGTGTAAATCTAAATTCATAAATATCATCTGCGCATTTGTCCGGATATTCAAGTAAAATTGCAACTGATTTACCTGCATCTGTAGGAGAACCACCACCAATAGAAATAACTGCTTTTGCACCGAAATCTCTTGCTAATTTAGCAGCATCATCAACGTGATGAGTATTAGGGTTTGGAGTTACTTCTGCAAAATTTACATATCCAATTCCATTATCGTTCAAAGCTTTTTCTACGTAATCCCAAGCACCTGTTGCTTTGTAGGCATGTTTACCCGACATTACAATTACTTTATCAACACCTTTGTCTTTTAATGTTTTAGCAATGTCTGCAATTTTTTTGATTGCACCAACACCAAAATAAACAGTAGTTCTTGTGCGAATTTCTTTAACTTCGTTAATGTTAATATCCTTTTCCCACATACTAAACTCTCCTTTCAAATACCATTTACTTTATCTACTACGACTTATATTATAAAAAATGTAATTAATAATTGCAATAATAATTTATTAAGATTTTATTATTTTTTAGTGCAAAATTTATTAAATATCATCATCTTCTCCACCTTTTTTAATCTTGGTTTTCCAAGTTTCTTGAAGGTTAAAAAGAGTTCCTGTTTTGTTAAACCATCTTAAAACATAACGTTCGTCAGGACCTAAGCTACCGTTAATCTTTTGTCCTGACTGAATATCAAATTCGGCAGCAGACATAGAAAGATCAACAATAACATGTGGCGTACGATTTTTTTGTGGAAACATCAATAATTTTAAATTATTGTATCTTTCCATACGTATGTTGCCGTTATTGTGTGCGTCGGATTGCAAATCAATGATAAGTTGTTTTAAATCACCTGCTAATTCATTTAACGTTTTGGGCATGTCTGTTTTTCCTTAAATTCATTTCAAATGCTCTTAACTTTCTAATACCGCCACCGGTAACAATTTCAGCAGCTTCCTGTATTTCTTCTTTGGTAATTTCCAAATTTTCTTCAGTTTTCTTTTCATTTTGAACTTGTTGATTAAGAATTTCTGTGGAGTTAGTAAGGTAAACCCAGTGTTTTTTTAATTCACCGTTGATATTTGGTCTGCTTGCCCATTTTATGATAAATCTTTCGTCAGCTCCCATGCTTCCATCGATTTTTTCTAACGGATCAAGTTGATAACATGCAGCAGAAATATTTACAGAAACCCAAAAATGTGGAATGGATGACTTTTTACAATCCATATAAACTTTCAAATTATTATATTTATACTCAACCTTTCCATGAGTATTGTAAGAATCTGATTGTGCATTTATGAGAAAATCTCTCAAACTATTTTCGAAAGCTCGAATTGATTCAGCCATTTTCATCCCTTTTTTAATTATTTAAGCTATGAATTGGTGCCGGAATTCTGCCTCCACGACGGACAAATCCGGCTGACGACAATTTATTTACTGGCATTATAGGAGCTTTACCTAATAAACCGCCAAATATAACTTCATCTCCTATATTCTTTCCCACAACTGGAATAATTCTAACTGCAGTTGTCTTTTTGTTAATCATTCCGATTGCCATTTCATCAGCAATAATTCCTGCAATTGTTTCTACAGGAGTATCTCCGGGAATTGCAATCATATCTAATCCAACAGAACAAACTGAGGTCATAGCTTCTAATTTGTCAAAAGTCAAATATCCGTTTGATGCAGCTTCAATCATACCGGCATCTTCCGAAACGGGAATAAATGCTCCAGATAATCCTCCAACATGAGAGCTTGCCATAATGCCACCTTTTTTTACTGCATCATTCAGCATTGCAAGAGCTGCAGTTGTCCCGTGCGCACCGGCATGTTCCAAACCCATTGCCTGAAAAATTCCAGCTACACTATCACCAATTGCAGGTGTTGGAGCTAATGACAAATCAATTACTCCAAAAGGGACACCTAAACGTTTTGCGAGTTTTCGACCTACAAGTTCTCCTGTTGATGTGATTTTGTATGCTATTTGTTTAATTTTGTTTGCTAAAGCACTCAAATCTTCATCTTTTCCTAAAGCCTCTACTGCTGCTCTTACAACACCAGGCCCCGAAACTCCGACATTTAATGCACATTCGGGCTCTCCAACTCCACAAAAAGCACCTGCCATAAACGGGTTATCTCCAGGAGTATTGCAGAATATTACCAATTTTGCTGCGCCAATTCCATCTTGGTCTTTTGTTAATTCTGCGGATTTTTTAACAATATCTGCCATTTTTAAAACGGCATCCATGTTAATTCCGGCTTTTGATGATGCAACATTAATAGATGAACACAATCTTTCGGTTTGTGCTAAAGCTTCGGGAATGCTTTCTATTAACAATTTGTCACCTTTAGTCATGCCTTTTTCTACTAGTGCAGAGTATCCGCCGACAAAATTAACTCCAACATCTTTTGCAGCTTTATCAAGAGTTTTTGCAATTTTTACATAATCAGGATTTTTACAAGATTCACCAACTATAGAAATCGGAGTAACAGAAATTCTTTTATTTACAATTGGAATAGAATAGTCGTTCTCAAACTCATTTGCGTATTCTACCAAATTACCTGCGTATTTTGTAATCTTGTTATAAATATTTTCGCAAACAACGTCAATATCGCTATCTGCGCAATCTCTCAAACTTATCGCCATAGTAACCGTACGAATGTCAAGGTTGTATAGCTTAATCATATTAATCGTTTCAAGTATCAAATCTTCATTTAACATTTAATGACTGTACTCCATGAAATAAAACTTCTGTTATATCTAATTTTTTAACTTTCAAACGCATTTCTACACGTCTGCTTTTGTTGTAATCTTCTTTTCCGTTAACCAAAATTGGGTCTGAATAACTTTTACCTTCTACAATAAGCATTTTTCTTAATTTTGGACTATATTGTTTGTTATATCCGGTTTTGAACATATAATTTGCAACTGCATCAGCACGTGCAATACTTAATTCCATATTTTTCATATATTCAACATCAGGATTGTTTATTCCGGCAAAAGTGTGGCTGTCTGTGTGACCTTGAATGATGATGTTTTCAATTTCGTCCACCAATTCTTTCTTAGAGAAAATTGTGTTTATATAAATTGGAACAAGTTTGTCCAAGTATGCTTTCCCTTTTGGAGAAAGGTTGTAACTACCTAATTCAAAAAGTTCCATATCAGAAATTTTCACATCACCGCTCATTTCATCAACTTGAGCATCAATGTTAGCTTTTTTCAGGTTTTCAATTAACTCTTTATTAACTTCAATCTGTTGTTTTTTTTGTTCAAGAGATTGTTGAGTAAAACCGGTCATGGCAAGAACGAACAAGGTCATAAAGATGATAGCCAAGCCTAATAGAAGGTCAGCCATCGTTGTCCAGAAAATATTATTATCGCCCTCTACTGCCGGAGCTTTTCTTGCTTTTAAGCCCATATCTTCCTCCAAACGTTAGAACAAGTCATCAACGTCATCTCCCTTACCTTTTTTAGCAACTTCTTTCATGCTCTTATTCACTTCATTCAATCCAAAAATAAGGTTTTCAAGATATGGAACAAGGTTACTAGCAATACCGGAATTTAATGCAGCCTTGAACTGCTGAGGCATTGCAGTAATCAAATTTGAAACAGAGTTGTTTTGAATTTTTGTTTCTTTTAAAAGTTCAAGCAAGAATTTTTCAGAAGAAATATTGTCAAAC
>OLIV01001638.1_pt1 | contig 10340 bp, 8 predicted proteins | sample 1601411 | NCBI WGS metagenome assembly OLIV01 (sample SAMN03922450, study PRJEB24848) | human gut metagenome | isolation source: stool sample | host: Homo sapiens | place: Germany | collected 2009-11 | reverse complement strand
CCGTATTGCAGATGCCGAAAATGCTCTGCAAAATCTGGAACAGCAGAAACAGGCAGAAAAGCAAAAAAGAATACGAAAAATAGAAGAAAAGAAGAAAAGAGACGAAGCACAGGAAAACATTTCGGAAAAAGCAATATTTTCCCCTGCGGAAGAGCGGATAAGTACAGATAAAATATCAGAAATATGTAAAGAAGAGCAAATCTACATGAAGGAAAGCACAGTAAAAAAAGTAATAAATAGAATAAAAGGTGACAGATGGGGAAAGTGGGATGATTTGATTACGGAAATGGATGGACACAGCACATCGGGTATTTTATAATTAAAAAAGAAATATATTGTAGTAGAAAAGAGGACTTGACGTGAGAAGAAAACCCGAAGCTTTTTGTACAACTGTTTTGATAGTTATTAATGTTGCAGTATTTTTAATCTTGTCAATGTTAGGAGATACGGAAGATGCAGCCTTTATGCTTCAGCATGGGGCGATGTATGAACCGTTTATTACAGAAGGACAGGAATATTATAGAATATTTACGTGTATGTTTCTTCATTTTGGAATTACACATTTAATGAATAATATGGTAATGCTCGGAGCATTAGGTTGGAATCTGGAACTTGAAATAGGAAAGCTTCGTTTTATTATAATTTATTTTCTCAGTGGAATCGGAGGAAATATACTTTCTTTGATTGCAGCAATTTCTGCAGGAGAATCTGCGGTTTCTGCAGGAGCTTCGGGAGCGGTCTTCGGACTGATGGGAGCGCTTCTCTATGTAGTAATTGCGAACAGAGGAAGATTAGGACAGCTTTCGGGAAGAGGAATGATTTTTATGGTTGTTCTGAGTCTTTATTTTGGGTTGACGAGCAGCGGAGTTGATAATATGGCTCATATAGGGGGGCTCATATGCGGATTCATTTTTGCTGTTATTTTATACAGACCGAAAAAAATACATTATAACGAATACTGATATTCGATCAGACCGGCAATGTTATAGTGAAAACAGTTCCGGTTTCATCAGAAGAAGTTACGATTAAAGTGCCTCCGTGAGCTTCTATAATCTTTTTTGAAAGAGCAAGTCCCAGTCCGGTTCCATTTGTTTTATATGTGACGAACGGATCAAAAATAGTATTAACGATATCATCGGAAATTCCGCATCCGTTGTCGGTACAAGAAATTACAATAGAATCAGATATTTTTTCGGCACAAAGAAAAATAGATCCTTTTGAGTCGGTAAAAGTTTTTTCAGAGACAGCGTCTTTTGCATTTTGCAGAAGATTTAAAATAACTTCTTCAAATTTTATCTTATCACCTGTATAGTTGTCGGAATTAAGTGATATTTTTGATGTGAACTCAATATTTGAATTTATCGAATCAAGTGACATTGCAAAGGAAACGGCAATATTTTTGAGAAGTTTTTCCAGTGAAAAGACAGAGTGGTGCAGCGTACTTCCGTTGTTGAAATCTGAAAGTTCATTGAGCAGGTTACACATAAATTCAATATCTTCGATTGCCTGAGACCAACCGTGAAAGTTAATAACTTCAGAATGCTGTATCTCTATAATCTGCAGAGCAGAGGATACGAGAGTCAGAGGGTTTCTGATTTCATGGGAAATCATGGATACAATCGTCTGATGGTTTTCAAGGAGTTGTGAAACGATTTGTTTTGCCGTTTCGTTTTCACTTGTTAATTGGTTCATTTTGTTAATATTGATATTAGTAAGCATAAATATTTTCTCGCTTTCATACTGAAATAAATATGCGAAACAGTGTACGCATAAATTAAGTCTAGCATGAGAAAAATTCTTGTTCAATATAATTCATACGACGAAATTCGACAAAAAATGCAACAGAAAGTATACTACAAAATAAATAGGAATTTTTGATAAAGTTTTTCTTTTGTGGTAAAATGAGGTATATGTAATCATAATAAACAAAGGAAAAGAGGCGTTATTTTATGAAAGAAAAAGATTGTATTTTCTGTAAGATTGCGGCAGGTGAAATTCCGTCTGCAACGCTTTATGAGGATGATGATTTTCGGGTAATACTGGATCTTGGACCGGCATCAAAAGGTCATGCATTGATTCTTCCGAAAGAACATTACCGCAATTTATATGATATTGATGAGGAAGTAGTTGCAAAAGCGATGATTCTTGCTAAAAAGATGGTAAATAAATTAACAAAAGTTCTTGATTGCGACGGATATAATATTGTTCAAAATAATGAAGAGTGCGCAGGTCAGAGCGTATTCCATTTTCACATGCATCTGATACCGAGATATAAAGGGGATCAAGTCGGTCTTGGTTGGAAGATGGGAGAGTTGTCGGAAGAAGATAAAAAAGAAATTTTGGATAAAATGAAGTAAACCGGAGAAATTATGTTAACAGGTAATCGTGAATACAACGAGATTTATAAAAAGTATAAAAATCTCGTCCTGAAAGTTGCGTATATTTATTCAGGTGATAATTACGATGCGGCAGAAGACATAACTCAGGATACATTTCTTAAACTATACATAGGATTTGAAGAGCTGAAAGATGGAAATGTTTCGGCATGGTTATATACAACAGCAAAAAAATTCTGCGCTGAATTTTAATAAGAAGTTCAAAAGGGAAGTGCTGTCTGAAGATGATGAATTGTATAAAAACAAAGAGCAGTTTGGAGAAAGCTTAGAAACGGAATTTATAGAGAAAGAGGAAGTTTTATACAAAAAGCAATTCCATGAGAAAATAATGGCAGCATTGTCAAAGAAGAATCCAAGATGGTATGAAGCAATCATACTTGTTTATTACATGGATATACCGCAGGTAAAAGTGGCCGAAATAATGGAAATTAGGAAAGAAGTCTTACATGCTTTGCTGCATAGGGCTAAGAAATGGATACGTAAAAAGTTCGGTGCGGAGTATGAAGAGATGCAGGATAAAGATGGTAGAATTCCTTAGAAAATAAGCAGCAGCTACTTCTAAGATAGTTGCTGCTTAAATAAGAGTCAGGATGAATGTTTGGATAAACGCTTGGAATAATATATTGTTTTTGAAAACATTTATTTGGATGCCTGAGTGATCATAGAGATGATCGTGTCAATCGAATCTTGTTGGTTGGAATTACGCATTGCATCGACGTATGAACCACGTTTTTCAAACAGTTTATATACAGTGGAAGTAAGGGTTTCTTTTGTAAGATCTTCTTCCTCTAAAACCATACTGAATCCCTGACGTTCAAAAGAGCGGGCGTTTAATATCTGATCTCCACGGCTTGCTTTGGCAGAAAGCGGAATCAGAAGGTTTGGTTTCCTAAGAGCAAGGAGTTCGCATATTGCGTTTGCACCGGCTCTGGAGATGACAATCTCGGATAATGCAAAAATGTCGCGAAGCTCATCTTTTACATATTCAAATTGACAGTATCCTTTTGTGTTTTTTAAAGATTCATCGGTTTTTCCTTTTCCGCATAAATGAATGATTTGGAAATCTTTCAGCAGACATGGAAGGCTCTCTCTGACCGCATTGTTTACAACAACAGAACCAAGACTTCCGCCGATTACGAGGATAACAGGTTTGTCTGCAGTGAATTTGCAGAGATCCATTGCTGCAATTTTATTTCCTGAGAGAAGTTCCTGTCGGATCGGAGAACCTGTAAGGACGGCTTTCCCTTCCGGAAGGCAATCCAATGTTTCAGGAAAATTACAGCATATTTTTGCTGCGGACGGAATTGCGATTTTATTAGCAAGACCGGGAGTCATATCTGATTCATGAATAATCACCGGAACTTTACATTTTTTTCCGGCGAGTACAACAGGAACAGATACAAATCCGCCCTTTGAAAAAATGACATCGGGTTTTAAATTTTTAATCAGTTTGCGGGCTTCTCCAAAACCTTTAATAACACGGAAAGGATCGGTAAAATTTTGTAAACTGAAATAACGGCGAAGCTTCCCGGAAGAAATTCCGTGATATGGAATGCCAAAAGGCTCGATCAGATCTTTTTCAATACCGTTATAAGAGCCGATATAGTGAATATCAAAACCAAGTTCCCGAAGTTTTGGAATTAAGGCGATATTAGGAGTTACATGTCCGGCAGTTCCGCCGCCGGTTAAAATGATTCGTTTCATAAAGTTACCTCCGGTAATAGTAGCACATGGCTAAAGCTAATTTCATCTTAACCTTATTTGGTGAAATGTCAAGGAAAAATATAGGACAGAAAAAGGGGTAAGGAATGAAAAAACTGAAAAAATTATCACTGAAAAAAGAAATAGAAAGAGAAGCAGAAGCACTTGAAAAAGAAGTTTCAGGACGAAAAGATCTTGACCATATAACCGTATCTGAAGATATGGAAGAAGCTTTGTTTCAAAAAATACAAGATTATGAATATGAAAAACGGGCAAAAGTTGTATATCGTAAAAAGAAAAGGCGTTATGCAATAATTGCTGTTGCGGCTGTGTTTATTCTTGTATTTGGAAGCGTGATGACTGGAGTAGGAAGTAAATCATATTGGAAAGTATGGTGGGATAGGGATGAAAGTGGAGAAAAGGCATCATATATAGATGTTGAAAATATGGATTTGCAAGAAATAGAAGATACAAATGAAGTGTATATTTATAAAGAGATATCAAAACAACTGGGAATACTGCCAGTGAGATTGATTTATAAACCAGATAGGATGGCATTAAAAAATTATGAAATAAATCAAGATCTAAAAAAGGCGACATTATTATATAAACATGAAGACGAAGTAATTAAATATACTATGTATATGAATGATGTAGATTCTTCATTTGCACAGAAAGAACCAGATAATTTGATTAATGAGTATGTTCTTTGTCTAAATAATGGAATGGAAATTCAAGTGAAAGAATATGAGGAAAAAGAAGAAAAAGTAAAGCGATATGAGGCAGAGTTTGAGTATGCCGGGGCTCAATATGAGATTAAAGGAGTAGTTGAAAAGGAAGAATTTGAAAAAATTTTAAAAAATTTATATTTTTCTAAGTAAAACGCGTAAGTTTTTTCCTGTTTGGTTGTTTACTTAATAGAGAAGCAAAAAAGAGTAAAACATCAAAGAGGAATGAGAAAAGTTATGAAGAGACGTATTTTATCTATATTAGGAAGCGCTGTTCTGTTATGCGGAATTGTTGCAGCGTCTGCGACAAATGTCAGAGCATCAGACAGAGAGTTAAAACAAGTTGACGGTTCATATCTTACGACTGAGGAGAGGTCTATAGGATATACATCTTCTCCTGATTTAAGGGGAGTACATCTGATGGATGGCGAATCTATCATATCAAAAGCAGGAATCTCCCGTATATATGCATATGGATCTACTACGGCAAACCATGAAGTAAAATATATAGCAACAATCGTGTATGTCGATCAATATGATGAAAAGAACGATGAGTGGGGGCAGATAGACGCATGGGTTGCAGAGGATGAGAATAATTATTACTTATCTACGGCAAAATCTTTGAAAGTAGACAGAGGTTATTATTACAGAGTTCATTGTGATCATATCGCGGGGAATGAATATCCGTATGAAGAAAATGCTTCGACTACAAATGGAATATTAATCCCATAAAGTGCATATAATGAATTATCCTCTTTTTAAGTCTTGAGAGCAGCCGTCACATTGACGCTTCGGCAACTAATAATCAGTACATGATTTGAGAACCTGTTCCGAAAAACACCACATATTATTCGCGTACATATGACGGCTGCTCTCAGGATTTAAAGAGGGGGTTGCTTTTTATACATTATACGATATGAGCTGAAAAACTTCTACTTGTAAATGAAAAAATGTAATGACAGAGTAAGATAGGGATAAGACCGAGTGCATAATGCACCCGGTTTTTTACTGTATCAAAATAATAAAGTTATGTAAAAAATGCACAAAATTATTTAAAAACAGGTGGAAATATTAAAAAGTGTAGACAAAAACAAGTTGAAAGGATTATTATAGAAATAACTGTATCCGTGTGTCCGGATGATTAAAGCTGGGCTGAGAGATGGATACATAGAAGGAGAAAAAGAAAAGAGTAGCGGCGCTTGTAATGGCAGCAATACTCGGTGTGACAGGATTTTCTGTTCCGGGTATTGGAGTTGTGCAGGCAGAAGAAGCTCACACAGAAATGAGTGGAGAGGCTGAACAGCAAGAAATAAATCTTGCGGCAGACAGGGGAAGCACTGCGCGGGCATCTAAGTTTCTTGCGGCATCGGGCAACCTTCCCGCAAGAGAACCGGGGCTTGCGTTTGACGGAATTTCCGATAATAACGGAGAAGCGGATAACAGCAGATGGCAAAGTGGAGAGGACGCGGAGTTTTCAGAGCAGTGGCTGGAAGTAGACCTGGGAGGAATTTGCGTTGTATCAGAGATCAAGGTTGATTTCTTTGCAAGGCTGTACGGAGATTTCCGTGTGGAAGTTTCTGATTCCAATGCAGAAGACGCAGTGTGGACAACGATTGCGACTGCAGACATGCCGGAAGGTACAGATCTGAACTTGAAAAAAACTGTTGATGTGAAGGAAAACGGAAAAGCGAGAGAGATTCCACGCTATATAAGGCTTTACTTTACATCAGGAAACAGTCAGGCGGCAAACCGCAGTATCGGGGTGCGGGAATTTCAGGTGATTGGAACGAAGAAAAGTGAAAGCGGTTATGAGACGATCACAGGAAATATCGCATTGAATAAGACGGCGTCTGCGTCAGGAGTAGAGGCGGCAATGCCGAATCTGACTGCAAATCTTGCAGTTGACGGACAGAAGTCGGATACTTCCAGATGGTCTGCACCTACAATGAAAAACGGAACTTCACCAAATCAGCAGCAGACCCCGCAGTGGCTTGAGATAGATCTGAGAAATGAGGTTACGAATATTACAAGCATCGACCTTTATTTTTATAAACTTGTATATTCGATCGACTATGAGATTCAGACAAGGGCTGATAAAAAATCAGAGTGGAAAACTGTTAAACATGTGACATGTCAGCCGGGAAATGAGCAGAATAAGCATGATAGTATCACAGATGTAGAAGGAAAGCGTCTTGACCGTTATGTGCGTTTCTATTTCAATAAAGTAAATACGAACGCGGGCGGCAACAGTGTTTCTGTTCAGGAAATTGAGATACATGGGGATCAGGTACAGACACCCGAGGTGACAGATCCGGCGCCGAAAAATGCAAAAGAAGCGATGGATTCTGTAAAAGCGCTTGAGGCGATCACGGTAGATTCTGAGACAGTTCCGCTTCCGAAGATGCCTGATGGATTCAGTATTAGTGTGAAGGGAAGCGAATATCCTCAGGTTATTTCTGATGAGGGTCAGATCAGTGATCATAATATGTATGATTATGATATGGATGTGATATTGGAAGTTGTGAATGAAAATGATCCTGAAGATACGGCAGAGAAAACATTTCAGGTTCATGTGCCGAATAAAAAATCAAAACATGCAGAGATTTATCCAGAGATAAAAAATCAGAATGAAGAACCGGAAGTGATTCCAAGTCTTCAAGAATGGTATGGATATGAGGGAGAAGTTAAGCTTACGGAAAATTCCCGTATTGTTTTAAAGGACGGCGCAGGAGTCGGACTTGAGAAAGTAGCGTCTCAGTTTAAGAGCGATATGAAAGAAATTACCGGAATGGAACTTGAGGTTGTCAGCGGAGAAGGCGGAGACGAAGACGATATCTTGATTGAGTCACTGCCGGAAGATACATACGACACAGGCAAGGAAGGATATTTACTGAAAGCAGACGACGGAGGAATTCATATCAGCAGTAACGGATACACCGGATGTCTGTACGGAACAAAGACGTTAGAGCAGGTGTATTATACACAAGACGGAACGTATTCTTTCCCTAAAGGTGTGACAAGAGATTTCTCTCAATATGAAGTACGCGGAGTAATGATCGATATCGCGCGTGTTCCGTATCGTTTGGATGCTTTGAAAGATATTGTGAAGACGTTTTCATTTTATAAAATTAATGAAGTACATTTTCATCTGAACGATAATCGTCATTCGGGAGCTACGACAGGACGCGAAGATTATAATAACTGGAAAAATTATAAAGGAATGTTCCGTTTGGAAAGCAAAACGTTTCCGAGTTTAAAGACAGATCCTCAGCAGAATGCATATTACAATGATGAAAACGGAGCTTACGGCGGAGAACCGCAGTATACAGCAGAAGAATATAAAGATCTCCAGCAGTTTGCGATGGATTGCGGCATGAATCCGATTTCGGAAATCGATGCGCCGGGACATTCGTTGTTATTTAACAGATATGTGAGAAACAATATCGAGGAAATCAGAAAAGTACAAGGTTTTGAAAATATGCCGGAAGACGGAATTAAAAGCGACCGGGACTGGGAGCTGCTTTCTGTAAAAGGAGAAAGCGGACAGTGGGCGTTAAAGTTTCTTAAGGCGCTGTACAGCGAATATCTGAACGAAGCAGATCCTGTATTTTTAGGAGACACGGTTGATATCGGAGTGGACGAATACTGGAGTATTAAGAACGATGAATTTGACGGAATGCGTAATTACATCCGTGAGATGGCTGACACCGTTCAGGAAAGCGGAAAAAAAGTACGTATGTGGGGATCTATGAAGCAGTATTTTGATGATAAAGGAATTTCCACAAAAGATTATACAGATATCGAAATTGATTTCTGGTCAAATTCATGGGATAATGCGGCGAAACGAAGCGCCGAAGGATTTAAGATCGTCAATGTGGATTCTTTCCATTTGTATGGAAATACAGGAAGGGATAAACGCGATGTTGTCAATGTAGAGCATATTTTCAATAACTGGACACCGGTTACATTCAGCAGCAGCGGTACGGTTCAGCCGGCAGATCCGAATCTTCTCGGAGCAAAGACTGCGATGTGGGCAGATATTGCAGACATGGGTGTGACAGAACGTGATAATTACGAACGATTGATGCGTCAGGCTGCTGTTCTTAGTGAGAAAACATGGGGCGGAACGGATGAAGACCAGACATATGAGGAGTATAGCCTCAAGTTTGAAAAATTAAAAGCAGGTCCGGGAGTGGAACTGGCATCCGATATTCCTTCAGAGACATCGCTTGTATTAGATTATGATTTTAAAAATGTAAAATCAGGCGAGGACGGAACAGTCGTATATGATGCGGCAGGAAACGGATATAATGGAACAGTTATAAACGCAGATGTGAAAGAAGAAGATGGTAAAAACTGGCTTGACTTGAACGGAGATGGAAGTCTTACGACAGGGTTAAGATCTGTTGATTATCCATATACAGTTCAGTTTGATCTGAAAGTGGATAAAAAAGGAGACGCACAGTTGTTTGATGGACGAGACGGTCGTTTGTCGATCGGATCAGACGGAAAATTAAAGATCAACCGTTCTTATTTTGAGCAGAAGTTTGATTATACAATTCCTGAAAATAAGAGTGTAAATGTAACGATCGTCGGAACACAGCAGGTAACAAAACTTTACATCAACGGAGAATTTAAACAAGCATTGACGAGAACAACAAATTCAGAAACGGATTACAATCATCTTTTATCTACATTTGTATTTCCGTTGACAACGATCGGAAACGGATTTGACGGAAAGATCGCAGACTTGAAAGTTTATGACAAAGCATTGTCCCCAAAGACGATTAAATTGGCGGCAAAGGGTAAAGCAGTGACAGAAGTCAATGTAGCGCAGGACAAAGCTGCAGCAGGAACAGCGCAGCATAAAGGCGATAATAATTACGACAATGCAAATAAAAAGCTTCGTGTAGGCTGGAAGGCGATTGATGGTGACGGAAATACGGCAGACGGAAAACATGGAACAGATGTCAGTGAGAAAGACTCTTTCTTTGAAGGTCTTTATGCAGACAGCAGTTTTGCGGTAGATATGCTTCAGACACATCAGATCGATCATCTTGTCCTTCAGTGGGATAAAGCGCCGGCGACATTTAAACTTCAAGTTTCTTCAGACGGAAAAGATTGGAAGGATATTGAAGGAAAAGCATCTATAAAAGGCGAATCAGTAAATACAATCAAGTTTGAACAGCCGCTTGAGACACGTTATATTAAGATGCAGGGCGTTGACGGAACATTCCAGTTAAGAGAATTTGAAGCATATGAAACGGTAAATAAAGATCATTTGAAAGAGACGCTCAAAGCAGCAGATGATAAGTTAAAAGAGTATGGTATCCAGTACGGTGATGAGAAGTATAAAGAGTTCTTTGCAGCGTATATGGAAGCAGAATCAGCGTATGAAAATGCATATGCATTAAATCATAATGTTTCTGAAAAAGCAGACGCATTGAAAGCTGAGACAGAAAAACTTGAAAATCTGAATCCGAAACCAGAACCGACGCCGGAGCTTAAGAGTGTA
>OLIV01001609.1_pt1 | contig 10550 bp, 4 predicted proteins | sample 1601411 | NCBI WGS metagenome assembly OLIV01 (sample SAMN03922450, study PRJEB24848) | human gut metagenome | isolation source: stool sample | host: Homo sapiens | place: Germany | collected 2009-11 | reverse complement strand
ACGGTCTCGTGGGCTCGGAGATGTGTATAAGAGACAGGGCGAGGCCATTAAATGGATAAATAAAGTACGTAATCGTTCCAATGCTGTAAGTATTACTGAAGATGATCTTAGAATCGGTGGTATGGATTTCATTCTTGATGAACGCAGCCGTGAACTGCTTACGGAGGAAGAACGTCGTCATACATTGGTACGTGTTTGCCAAGAAAATGGTGGTGACGAACGTGATACCAATAACTATTTCAAACGTCGCATGCGTGAACTCAATGAGATAGCTGGTATTGCAGGACGTGGTATGGATGAATATGAAACTCCTGTCCTTTTCCCGCTGCCGCAATCATTCATTGATGCCAATACTGGTAATCCTTTGGAAAATAATCCGGGGTATTGATAGATAATAGTCAGATATAAATACCGCATATAAACGGCTTTGTATATATCGGTGTTTATATCTGATTTAGATTCATATATTCAAAAGAAAACAAAAACTTAATATCTTGATACATCATGTCCGAATTGGCTTTCATTTTTAGTCTTCTTATGGTAGGGATTACAGCGGTAGGTCTTTATCGTAAGCTCAATCCTCAAGGTCTTTTGATGCTTTCCGGTTTATTAATGCTTACAGCTGCTTTTTTCATGCAAGTGCATTCGGTAGTACCTAGTGAAGCTACGGGAATGGTGGTGTTTGATTTGGTAAGGATGATAGAGGAAGTTTTTCTTTCTAATTTGGCGCGTGCAGGGTTTATGATAATGACAATTGGCGGTTATGTAGCTTTCATGAATAACATAAAGGCTACTAATGCATTGGTCTATATTTCCATGAAGCCATTAGGTCTTTTTCGACGTTATCCTTATTTGGCGGCTACTATAGTTATTCCTATTGGACAATTACTTTTTATTACTACTCCTTCAGCTGCCGGATTAGGATTGTTGCTTGTGGCTTCGGTTTATCCTGTTTTAATTAGTTTGGGAGTAAGCCAACTTACAGCATTGTCAGTCATTGCCGCTGCTACTCTATTTGATCAGGGACCGGGGTCGGCAAATACTGCTATGGCTGCCGAATTGATAGGACAATCCAATGTGGAATATTTCATCACTCATCAACTTCCTTTAGTAATTCCTACTTCCTTGGTTGTAATGGTACTCTTCTATTTCAATAACCGTTATTTTGATAAAAAAGATGCAAAGAAACAGCAGGATGGCATATTGCAGGTGTCAAATGTGACTGCAACCTCATTAGTAGAAAAACCGGATGTTCCATTGGCTTTTGCGCTACTCCCGGTATTACCTTTGGCTCTTCTCATTTTCTTTTCACCTTTTGTGGGACTGTTTCAGCCTACTGTAACATTGGGTACCACTACTGCTATGCTTTTTTCTCTGTTCTTATCATTGGTATTTGTGTTGTTTCATACTCGTAGTGTGCGTACTACTTTTAACGTTTTTGCAAGTTTTTGGAAAGGCATGGGAAATGTGTTTACTTCAGTTGTAACATTGATTGTAGCTTCAGAAGTTTTCTCTAAAGGACTGATTGGTTTGGGATTTATTGATTCATTGGTGGGTTATTCCTCTCATATCGGACTTTCGGGATTAGCTATTGCCGCAATCTTTACTCTCATTATTTTTGGAGCTGCCATGCTGATGGGAAGTGGCAATGCAGCCTTTTTTTCATTTGGTCCTTTATTGCCGGGTATAGCCACTCAGCTTGGTTTGCCGGTTTTTTCATTGATACTTCCTTTGCAGTTGGCGGCAAGCATGGGACGTGCCGCATCTCCTATTGCCGGAGTCATTGTTGCCATTGCCGGGGTAGCCGGTGTGTCATCAGTGGAGTTGGCAAGGCGTAATACATTTCCTTTAATAGGAGGAATTGTTTTCTTGATACTTTATCATCTTATCACTTTCTAAAATTAATCGACAGCTATGTTTACATTGATAAAGAATGCAAATTTATATGCTCCTGCCTATCTTGGTAAAACAGACATTTTGCTATGCGGAGAAAAGATTGCGCATATTTCAAAGACAATTGAACTGAATGAATCATTTTGCCATACTATTGACGTGCAAGGTAAAATTGTTACTCCGGGATTTATAGATCAGCATGTACATATTACTGGTGGAGGAGGGCAACAAGGTTATGCCTCATTAGTCCCCGAGGTGACTATGAGCGAACTGGTGGCATGTGGTACTACTACTGTATTGGGTATGCTTGGTACTGATGGATTTGCCAAAGAACTTACTACGCTTTATGCCAAGGCCAAAGCTATTGACGATGACGGATTGTCGGCTTATATGCTGACAAGTTATTACGGATTGCCTACCAAAACATTGATGAATAGTGTGGCTGACGATCTTATCTTCATAGATAAAGTTATTGGCTGTAAGCTGGCGATGAGTGATGACCGTAGTCCGTTTCCGACAGAGCAAGAGATATTACGTATTATACATCAGGTACGTTTAGGGGGATTTACATCTGGTAAAGGAGGAATTCTCCACATTCATTTGGGAGCACTTCCGGAAGGTATTGAGCCCTTACTCAATATTGCTCGTCACTATCCTACACTGATATCTTATCTGTCTCCTACTCATCTGATACGTACTGAAGCTCTTTTTATGCAGGCTGTAGAATTTGGTAAATTAGGTGGAATGATTGATTTTTCGACTGGTGGCTCAAAGTTTGATACTCCCCATCGTTGTGTGATACGTGCATTGCGAGCTGGTGTCCCCCTTGATCGCATTACTTTTTCTAGTGATGGCCATGGTGGCGTACGCAGAGTGAATCCTGAAACTGGAGAAATAACTTATCGTCCTGCTCCTTTGAATTTAAATTTCAAGGAGGTAGTTGCATTAGTCAATGAGGAGGGGGTACCATTGGAACAGGCGATTACATTGATAACATCCAATCCGGCTCGTAATCTGAAATTACGAGCTAAAGGTATTGTGGCACAAGGAGCAGATGCAGACTTGTGTTTTTTGGCGGAAGATTTGCAGCTTACAGATGTCATTGCCCGTGGTAAATTTGTAATGCAAGATGGTACAATAGTAAAGAAGGGAAGGTACGAATTATGAAGAAGCTGATTATATTTTATATTGGATTCCTCTGTATTTGTTTATCTGCAATAGCGAAACAGACTTTGGAAAGGCCAAGAGGTGAACATTTCTTCACTTATAGTCAATACCCTCCTTTTGCCGATCGCCCGGTAGATGTACATTATTATATACCTTCCCAGGGGGATATTAAACAAATGCCTATTGTATTTGTCTTTGAAGGAGGAGACCGCGGCTATCGTTATCTTTTGGACGGTTGGAAAGAAGAAGCGGAGAGAAAGGGTTTTATGCTTTTTATACCTCACTTTGATTTGAAATCTTATCCTTTGGCAGACTATCAGGAGGTGGGGGTGATGAATGCTGCCCATACAGTAGCTAATGCTCCCGAAAAAATTACACCAGTGTTGGTTGATAAACTATTTGAATATGTGCGTCAATTTACGGGAAGCATGCGCAAAGGATATATGATTTATGGTCATTCTGCTGGTGGGCAATTCGTACAGCGTTTCATGCTTTTTCACGATAGTCCTTATGTGGAAAAAGCTATTATAAGTTCTCCCGGTTGGTATACTTTTCCTGATTTGGCCCAGACATATCCTTATGGTACGGCTGGTATCCCCTATATTTCATCTGAACAGATAAAAAAATACTTGTCAAAACCTATCATACTACAGCTGGCTTTGGGAGATACGATACGTGAGTCTTTTCTACGCAAGACTCCTGAAGCTGAACGACAAGGACGAAACCGCATGGAGCGTGGGCGTAGTTTCTGGCTTTATATTCACCAGTTGGCTGCATCCCGTGGTTGGGAATGCCATTGGCGCAAGATAGAAGAGTGCGGCATCGGGCATGAGGCTGTCCCTATGGGGAAACAAGCTGTGCCATTATTGACGACAGATTCTTTACGGGTACTTTTTATAGGTAACAGCTATACTTTTTTTAATCGTTTGCCATGGCAAGTCCAATCGTTAGCATCCTCATGTGGAAAAAAAATATCAGTGCGCCAGGTTGCTAACCCTGGTTGGTACTTGAGACAGCATGCAGCCAATACGCAAACATTAGAGGCGATTCGTGAAGGAGGATGGGATTATATGGTGATGCAGGAACAGAGCAAGGCACCTACTCGTGAAAAGGAATGGGTAAAGAAGAATGTATTCCATCCTGCGGCGCAGTTAGATAGTTTACGCCGTCTTTATGCCCCAAAAGGAAAAAGTGTCTGTTATATGACATGGGGGCGTAATAATGATACTTATGAAGGAATGCAGCAGCAACTTACGGAAAACTATTTGGAAATGGCTGATGTCCTTGATGCTTATTGTGCTCCTGTGGGTGAGGCATGGAGACGTGTACGTAGAGAGTGTCCAAGTTTGCAGTTGTATAATTCTGATGGCAGCCACCCTAGTCCTGCAGGCAGTTATCTGGCGGCTTGTGTCTTTTATGCAATTTTTTTTGGTGAGCCTTTTAGCAGCGATTATTATGCAGGTCTACCGTCTGAAACGGCTCTTTATTTACAGAGGATAGCACAAGAAGTGGTATTAGCTAATCTTGTGTTATGGAATAGAAATCAGTCGAAGCAACCTGCCGGAGTAACTGCAAGTTTCTATCCTGACCCCAAATTTGACCGTGAGACACCTACTCTAAGTAAACCTTACGGTAGCGGATTGGCATCGGTTGATGAGATAAAGGACTATTTACAACAATTGGTTGTACGTTCTCCGGGTTTGGCATATATGGAGAATATTGGTGTTACCAAACAAGGACGTACCATTCCGGTACTTTATTTGGGTACTCCCGACAAGAAGAAGGTAAGGGTATGGATTCAAGCGGCACTGCATGGTAACGAGCCGGCAGGTGCTGAGGCTGTATGCATGCTTGTCCGTTACTTACTTTGTGAAAAAGAAGGACGTGAATTGCTGAATCATATAGCTGTGGCTTTGGTTCCTATAGCCAATGTTGATGGTTATGCCATTCAGCAACGTCGTTCAGCCGATGGTTACGATTTGAATCGCGATCAGAGCAAATTAGAGGATGCTGTCACTTTGCTGTTGAAGCAGTCCTATCAGCAATGGAATCCGGACGTAGCTCTTGATATTCATGAATATACACCTTTACGTCGTGAGTTTAACTTATTACGTGGAGTGCCGACAGCAAATGCTGCTGATGTACTTTTTTTACCTACAGGACATCTTAATGCGCCTTTAGCTTTACGTACGCTGTCTGAAGAACTTTTTCGTCGTGAGGCAGAGGTCGTTTTAAATAGTGCCGGTTATGCTTCCGGTTTCTACTTTACTCCTCGTGTGGCAGATGGTTCCCTTGTTCTTGTAAAAGGTGCCAAAAGTCCGCAGTCCAGTTCTACTTTTCAAGCATTGACGGGGGCTGTATCGCTTTTTGTCGAAATAAGAGGTATTGGATTGGGACCGGAGTGTTTTGCACGTCGTAGTGAGTGCGGTTTCTTGGTGGCACGGCAAACGTTGGTTACTGCTGCGCAACATCGTGCTTCAATTAAACGTAAGATAGAACAAGCCAGGAAGCGCACCTTGAAAGCTACTGAACCGATATATGTTACTTTCACTTCGGATACTGTACGTCATGTAGTCTCTTTTATCGATTATAAGGCCAATGAACTGTTTAAGACTGAACTGCCAACCCTTGATGCCATGCAGGCAACACCTCAATTGATGCGTACTCGCCCTAAGGCTTATCTGCTCGATGCTCCCTGTACAGAAGCAGTATGTAAGCTTCGAGCGTTGGGTGTACACATTGAGCAAGTTACCCGTGTACAAAAAGCAAAAGTTGAGCGTTACAAAGTAACCCGTCTGTATCGTGCAGAGAAGGAATGGGAGGGGATTCATCCGGTAAATGTAGAAACGGATGTCTATGAAGATAATGTAGAACTTCCAATAGGTAGTTGGTTGGTACCTTTGGCACAACCTTTAGGAAATTTGGTTGCCACGTTGCTTGAACCGGAGTCTGTCTGTGGTTTCGTAAACTTCTGTGTTATTCCGGCTGAGGAAGGAAAGGGACTGTTTGTCAGTAGACTTATAAAATAAGAATTGGATATATAAAATTAAATTCGGTAATGACTATGAAACTAAAAAAAACGCTACAGATTATACTTGCTTTATGTTTAGGCCTATGGATGATTTCATGCCAGCAGGAACATATCAAGTTGACCTCTCCAAATGGAAAACTTTCTTTAGAGTTTACACTTGATGAAGAAGGTGCTCCCCGATATTGTTTAAGACATGCGGGGAAGAATATTTTACTTCCTTCACGTCTGGGATTGGTTTTGAAGGATGCGCCAGATCTTTTGACTGGTTTCGTTCTAAAAGAGGTTAAGCATGATTCGCATAATGATGTGTGGCAACCAGTATGGGGGGAAGAGGCTGAAATTGTAAATCATTATAATGAATTGAGGGTATGCCTCAAGGAAGAAACATCGTTGGAGCGGGAACTGAATATTATTTTTCGTCTTTTTGATGATGGGATGGGATTCCGGTATGAGTTCCCGCGCCAGCAACAGCTACAAGAGTTTCTTATTGATGACGAAGTGACTGAATTCGTTTTTCCTGCAGATTATGATGCTTGGAGTATTCCAGTGAAAGGAGTTCGTTTTTACGAGGCCTTATTTGAGAAAAAAACTCTTAGTAAGATGGGATGGGTAAGCACTCCGGTGACGATTGAGACAACAGATAGCCTTTATTTGGCTATTCATGAAGCAAATCTTACAGATTATGCTGCCATGAACTTGAAGCCGGTTGAACAAGTTGAAGATAATAAAACGGTTACATTACGTGCGGCTCTTACACCTTGGAGTACAGGTGAGAAAGTACGTGTTACCGATACCCGTGTATCTCCTTGGCGTACAATGATAGTGGCTGAATCTGCCGGTGATTTGCTTCTTTCCCGTCTCATGTTAAATCTTAATGAACCTTGTCGTATAACCGATACTTCCTGGATACAACCTATGCGCTATATTGGAATTTGGTGGACTTATCACATGAAGCATAACACCTGGCATGCCGGTCCCCATCATGGGGCCACAACAGAGAATACAATGCGTCACATCGATTTTGCTGCTGCCAATAACCTGGGAGGTGTACTGGTGGAAGGGTGGAATGAAGACTGGGCTACTTGGAAGTTTAGTTTCACAAAACCTTATACCGATTTTGATATACAACGTATTACTGATTATGGGCGTAGCAAAGGAGTAGCTTTGATAGGACATCATGAAACTGGCGGTAATGTTTCCAATTATGAAAATCAGATGGAAGATGGTTTCAAGTTCTATGAGAAATATGGTGTGCATCAAGTAAAAACGGGTTATGTGGGCGATTTGCTTGATGGGAAAGAATATCATAGCAGTCAGTTTGGTGTACTTCATTATCGCAAGGTAATAGAGGCTGCTGCCCGTCACCGTATCTGTATTGATAATCATGAACCGGTGATTCCTACAGGTTTGCAGCGTACTTTTCCTAATCTGATGACACAAGAGGGAGTACGTGGACAAGAATGGGACGCTTGGGATGTAGATGGTGGAAATCCTCCCTCTCATACCGTAATATTGCCTTTCACTCGTGGGTTGGCAGGCCCGATGGACTTTACACCGGTGACGTTTCGGTTTGTTAACGATGTAATGCCACAGACACGTGTACATACCACACTGGCCAAACAATTGGCGCTGTTTGTGGTGCTCTATTCACCGTTACAAATGGCTTCGGATGAAATAGAGAATTACGAGGCTAATCCGGAACCTTTTAATTTTATAGTATCTTGTCCTACAGATTGGAGCAGAACAGTGGTGCCGGAAGCATGCATTGGCAGTTATGTTACTATTGCCCGTTGTGATAAAGGAGAGGGATGCTGGTATATAGGCAGTATCACGGGAGATGAGGAACGAACGGCTAATATCAGTCTGTCTTTTCTCGATACAGATAAAAGATATCTGGCTACTATTTATCGTGATGCTCCTGAGGCCGATTATGAGACATGTCCTGCTGCTATACTTATAGAAGAGCGCGAAGTGACTTATAGTGATACCCTCACCATTCGGCAAGCACGTAGTGGAGGAACTGCCGTACGTCTGTGTCCTATAAAAGACAGTTGAGCCGGAGGTATATTGGGGCAGAGTTGTTTATATTTTCTCTCTCAAGTATTCGTAAAAGCTATATTGCGACCGTACCTTCTCCTTTTGCGGTCGCGACGACTTCCAGCGGTTTCGCAACCGGTCGTCCACAAAGCAGGCTTTCCGTTTGTCCGACAGTTGTATGGATAGCATATCGATGAGCTCTTGCTTCAAGTCCGGGTCCAGAATGGGGGTGACGGCTTCGATACGGCGGTACAAGTTACGCCGCATCCAGTCCGGCGAGCCGAGGAAGAGCTTGGGTGCGCCGCCGTTGCCGAAGTACCACACACGGGCATGTTCCAGAAAGGTATCCACGATGCGTGTCACGCGGATGTTGTGGCTGTACTCCTGCCCGGGGATGAGGCAGCAGATGCCGCGGACAATGAGGTCTATCTCTACACCGGCTTGCGAGGCTTCGTAGAGGCGGTCTATCATGGCGGGGTCTTGCAGGGCATTCATTTTTAGGATAATCCGTCCTTGCTTGCCTTGCCGGGTCAGTTCTATTTCGTGATTGATGAGGCGGTTCAGTTCAGGAATCAGGTTGAAGCGGGCCACAAGCAGGCGGTGGAACACTGGATTTTCCTTTCCCTGCAGAGTACGGAACAAGTTGTGCAGGTCGTTTACAATCACCGGGTTGCAGGTGAATAGTCCGCTGTCCGCATAGAGGGTGGCGGTCTTTTCGTTGAAGTTGCCGGTGCTGATGTAGGCGTAGCTTGTCAGTTTGCGCCCTTCCTTGTCGCGGCGTAGCACGAGGGCTACTTTGGCATGTACCTTTAGTCCTGGTATGCTGAAAATGATGTTGATGCCGGCGGCTTTCATCATCTCGGCGGTGGCGAGGTTGTTTTCTTCGTCGAAGCGGGCTTTCAGTTCCACAAAGACGGTGACTTTCTTTCCGTTCTGTGCGGCGGCTATTAGGGTGTTGATGACGGTGGAGTTCTCTGCCACGCGATACTGGGTCACCATGATTTCACGCACGGTGGGTTCGTGGACGGCTTCATATAGAAAATGGATGAAGTGGTCGAAGGAGTGGTAGGGATAATGCAGCAGCAGGTCCTTCTTCTCCACATAGCGGAAGATGGATTCGCGTTCGTCCAGGCAGGTCAGCTTCATGGGCTGGGGTTTCTTGATGGGACGTACGCTTTGGTTGGGATTGGGCAGATGCCGCAAATCCTCCATGTTGAGGTGCTTGTCTCCCGGCACCAGCTCCCGGCGGTCTATGCGGTAGGCATCTACCAGAAAGTCGAGGAAGTCCTGGGGCATGGCGCGGTCGTATACAAAACGGCACACGGCGCCTATCTTGCGTTTCTTTACCTTCTTCTTCACCTGCTCGATGATTTCGGAGGTATTGGCGGCATCGTCTATCAGAATATCCGCATCGCGTGAAATCTTGATGCAATAACTGCTGTCCACTTCATAACCGGGGAAGATGGTATCCAGATTGGCCTTGATGATGTCTTCAATGAACATCAGATAATAGTCTTTCCCCACCTTAGGCAGCTGGATGAAGCGCGGCACTTTGCTGTACGGCAGTTTCATCACGAAATATTGGATGCGGTTTGGAGAACCGACGGGAGCTCCTTTCAGATGAAGCCGTACGGCCAGATAGAGACGGTTGTCGCGCAGGAATGAAATCACCTTGTCCTTGCTTACGGGTACCGGGGCCAGATAGGGGAATATCTCTTCGCGGAAGAAGTTGCGCACAAAATCGCGGTGAAACGGTTCTACGTTGCGGCTTTGATAGAATATGATGTGATGTTTCCGCAGGGCGGGCAGTATCTTCTGTTCGTAGATGCGGATACGCTCTTCCAGTTGGCGGTTCACCTCTTCGTTGATTTCGGACACCAGTTGCATGGCGGACTGCACGCTCTCTTCATCGCTGTGTGCGGCGCCGGTGGCAATGGCCTTATGGTCGGCTACACGTATTTTGTAGAACTCTTCCAGGTTGGACGAGTATATGGATATAAAGTTGATGCGCTCGTACAGCGGCAGTGTATCGTCTTCGGCTTCCAGCAATACCCGGTAGTTGAATGACAGCCAACTGATGTCGCGCTTGAAATATCTGCTCTCCATAAATAAGATTAGGTTTGGTCGTTGCACCGATTGCGACTTGGTCATTACCGTCAATTTTACCATCACCATTCACGTCTTTATATTTAATATCACCAGGACGAACGTTTCCAAAGTTTTGTTTGGGGCTATTGGCTATATCTTCTTCTGACTCAAAAAGACCTAGAGCTATAAGACCGCGTTGCTGACGATAGGCAAATCCAGCTTCACTTTGGTAGGGCCATATAGGAGTCGGTTTATCATCATACAACTTTTTATTTCGATTGTAAGTGAAATTGGCACGGGCAGAGACATACCAGTCATTAAATCGTTGTTCATA
>OLIV01001601.1_pt1 | contig 10581 bp, 6 predicted proteins | sample 1601411 | NCBI WGS metagenome assembly OLIV01 (sample SAMN03922450, study PRJEB24848) | human gut metagenome | isolation source: stool sample | host: Homo sapiens | place: Germany | collected 2009-11 | reverse complement strand
TCATTTTTATTTTCTCGGAGTTGTTATTTTTTTTGGCTTAGAAAAGGATTTATCTTTCACATTTTTAGTACTTTTAGTGGCAATATCTATTTGAATGAACAAGACTGAAAAAATGACTAAAAAAAAGGAACGTTTTTTCTAGTCATTTTTATTTGGCAAATGGTATTGAGGCTTAATTAACAAACTGAAATACATATATATATGCATTAATAAGGGAATGCATTTAATCAGGGAGAATGGCTGTCGTTGGTGAGATTTTAGACTTGAAGAAGGGAAATCATAAAACTTTTGAGCTTTTATTCAAAAAGTACTATGTTTTTCTTTGTTATGAGGCACGTTCTTACATCACGGAAAAATATATAATAGAGGAGGTTGTCGGTGATGTATTTCGCTGGTTATGGGAAAACAGAGAGACATTGGTTATTACTTCCGTCAGGGCTTATTTAGTCAGGGCTGTTCATAATGCGTGCTTGTCATACCTTAGGCAAAATCAACCTGAATATGTGGAGTTGGATGATACTGTTGTAGAAAGGAGTACTTTGTTTTCTCTGGATGAATCTCCCCTCGATTACGTTCTTTCTAGGGAGTTGATAGAGCGGGTTGATAAAGCAGTGAAAGAACTACCTTCCCAGTATAAAAGGGTTTTTGAACTGAGCCGATATAAAAATTTGACCTATGCCGAGATTTCGGAAGAAATGGGTATTTCTATTAATACTGTAAAACTGTATCAGAAGAAGGCGTTAGCGCAACTTCGTTTGGTTCTAAAAGAATACTTATCGACTTCTTTGGATTAATCTGATTTGAACAGTTTTATAGATCTATATTTGAAAATATATATATTTATTTCGTTTATAAACTTTTTTATGGACGAAAAGATGCTGATTTGCAAAAAGTAAACAAAACTTTGTTGTGATAAAAGATAATCGGTTTATCAGTTGTCTTTATGTTAATGTAACAACAATAATAAATATTTATGAAAAAGATTTTTATACTTATTGTTTCGTTGGGATTGTTGTATCCTGACCGACCGTTTGCACAGAACAGTATTAAGCTGTATCCCTATCAAATGCCCCCGTCCCATCATCCCGATTATCAACGTCATCATGTGAAATCGCCGGATGCCTCTTTCTTTAATAACAAAATTCAGTTTATAGCCCTTCGTGATCTCTCCGGAGATTACAAGCAAAAGCTCGATCAATGGGTGGTGAAAGATAAACTAGGGGATATCCTGTGGGTTTCCTATCCGCTGGTTTTTCAGGATAATCTGAAAGAGGTCGTTGCCGAGATAAAGAGAAGAAACCTGTATCTGTTCGACCTTTGGGGATATATTCCCGGTTCTGGTCCTGGTGGGTACTGGACCCAGTTCGTTATCCCGGACGGCGTACTCGATCTTTTCGAGAAAGAACTGGGCGACCATTGGCTGGGCATGGATAACGGTGAACAGGATGGGCGTTATGTCGGTAGTTTTGCTCCCCGTATGTATCCTTTAGGGGCAGATCGCAAACAACAATATTTTAATTTCCAGCGTCATTTTCAGGAAATGGGCGATCAGTTGGGAAACAAAATGGCGACGCTTGTTTCTCTGAACTTCGGACATTATTTTCTGAAAGAAGGCGTTTATACCCTGATCGGAGCTGAAACGGCGCAGGGTTTGCCTAACTCACAGATCTATTATTCATTTATCCGTGGAGCCGGGAAACAGTATGGTGTAAACTGGTTCGGAAATGCTTCCGTATGGAATCGTTGGGGATGGAAATCGTACGATTCGAATGCGGAAGGTATCGATAATGATTACAATAGCGGAGGTCCGCTGAAGGGAACCTCTCTCGGATTGCTGAAACGGTTGATCTATACTCATTTGATGTACGATTGTGTGGCTGTCGGTTTTGAAGGGTCCATGCGGATAGATGATAAGAAGCTGAGTCCCATCGGAAAGATACAGCAGAGTGCGGTTAAATGGGTAGATAAATACGGTGATCCGGGTGTGATGTACACACCGGTAGCATTGATGACCGATTTCTTTTCCGGCTGGTCTTTCCCGCGTCATCTATATTCCAGACAGGCTTATAAAGTATGGGGGAATCTGCCGTATGAGTTGCCGGATTATCTGACGGACGGAATGCTTGATGTTTTGTATCCGGGTTATCAGGATGCTTCCTATTATAAAGATGAAAGAGGGTTTATCACTCCGAACCCTTACGGAGATATTGCTGACTGTCTGATGAGTGATGCCCCGCTGTGGGTATTGAAACAATATCCGGTATTGGTCATTGCCGATGAACTGCATCCGGGGCAGGAGATTAATGATAAACTGAATGCCTATATACACGCTGGTGGTCATCTGGTCATTACGGCTGGTTCATTGAAGAACATGCCGGATGGAATAGCCGGTATCCGTACCGGAGAAAAGACAAAGGTATGTACTGCACCGATTACATATAAAGGTGAGTCATTCAAGGAGCGTGCTCCTTACACATTAGCCGAATTAATCTATCCGGCTTCCGCTACTGTATTGCAAAAAAGTAATGAATTTCCGGCTGCCATCGAATTGAATGCAGGCAAAGGGAAAGTGACAGTTCTCGCTTCTCCGTATGGCGTTACAGAGCAACCGCAATGTGAATTGCCTGTAAAGGTGATGGAAGAAAAGCCGTTGGATAAACCTTATCCAATACTGAACCATACGAAAGCACTGATGGAAGATATTTTTACTTCTGTGCAACTGTTTGAAACCAATCCGGAGTTAAGTCTTGTGACCTGTACGAGAGGAAACGGCGAATATACGGTTCTGATCTCCAATGAGTCTTGGGAACCGAAAGAGTTTTCGATCGGAACAAAGGCGGGAAAAATAGTTTATATCAAAGAATTACCGACCGATTGCTCGGAGATGCAGGCAGTAGGCTATGCACCTAAGGTGATGCTGAACACATCGTTTGGTAAAAACACAGCCCATACGATAGCTGGTGGAAATGTCCGTATTTTCCGCGTCTGCCTGGATAATAAGGCAGACGTGACAGTTATGCCGGAAAGTACTCCAGTAGCGAATACGATCGGACGGGCGCTTGTACTGCGTAATATCCAGGATGTAAAGGAAGAAATCCTTTCACGCCCGACATTCTTCGAACATTATGACCGTGTCGTGATCGACTGGCGTTATCTGCATAACCGGGAAAAAGAGACTTTGAAACAGGAGGCCGGCTGGCTGGGACGGCAGAAACTGAAAATGACGGTCGACCTGACTTCGGGGCTGAACCTGTATCCGGATTTGAGAATTGTAAATAATGATCCTCCTTTCTATCAGAAGAGTATGGAGGCGATGAAAGGAGTTATCGATAAGATGGAAATACTAGGTGCTGACGAATTGTTGATTTCTACCCAGCGGACCATCGAAAATAATTATACGATGGAACAGTTTTATGCTTCGCTGAAAGAATCCTTCCAGGTATTATCTGATTATGCGGCAAAGAAAAATATCCGTTTGTTGCTGAGACAGTCTGTCGGCCGTACGCCTGATACGATAGAGGGGCTTCAGAAACTGGTCGGGGAGGTGAACCGCCCGAACTTTACATTAGCTCCGGCCCTGTCGTTGCTGTTGAATAACGAGGTCAGTCTGGATGCCGATTTGAATCGTCTGAAGCAGATGGAGATCAAAGAAATCCTCATTTCTGCACCGGAAAAGGATATTCATGATCAATTGTGGAATACCAATGCTCCGATATATAAATCCGATAAAGCAACACTTATCCGTAAAATACTGGCTGCATTCCCGCAGGTGGATTATATCATGGATGGTCTGTATGCTTCGCAGGATGAAGAGTATCTGGATGGGAAAGCGATGGACGAATTTGTTATTAAATAAACATCTATGTGGAAGAAGTTATTGATTACAGGATGTGTGACCTTCAGTTTGTTGAGTGGAGGTACATTATCCGCACAACCCAGTTGTGAGATAAAGGAGGAAGTTACCTCTGAACAGCTTGACAGGACCCAAAAGGAACTGGTTGCTATGATGAAAGAGTTAAAGAACGACTCTTATTTTCAGACCGAACTGGACAAGGCTGCTGTTCAGTCGAGTCTATCCAAACGGATGGCAGCATATAAAGATCTGACAGTCCGCTTACTGTCTGTTTTGGAGATACAGGCTGAACTGGAATGGATGAAGCCGGAAGCTATTCAGGAGGCTTTAGGTATCATGAAAAAAAGTTCTGGATTTGATGCAGTATTGGCGGATAAACGTTTCGGTGAATTGAAGTCGTTGCTGGCTGGTGGTTTTGATGGTATTTATACCGGAGATGCTCAGGCTATCGACAAGGCAAATAAAACATTGACTTTAAAACGAAAGTTGATGCTGATGAGTCCGGATGTGAATGTCGACAAAATGTTGACGGTTAAGTTCGATCTGGGCGAAAGAGCTAATTTCGTTGGAGCGGGCAGTCTGGGGATTCAGCCGAACAACTGGTCGAACCTAAGTTCTGCCAGCCGTAAGAACTTTAAGGCTCAACTGGTTGAATTGTCGGGCTTGCAAAGTGGCGAATTGAGCGAGAAAGTACTTTATAAACCGGCTGTGGACGGTTCTTCCGTTACCGACTTGGTATTGAACTGGGACGGAAAACGTTTGATGTTTACCGCTTTGGATACGACAAGGAGATGGCAGGTACATGAATTGGATATCAACAACGGAGAGGCTAAGCAGGTTACCAATATCCCGGAACCGGATCTGGAGTTCTTCGATGGAACCTATCTGCCTGACGGACGTATGCTGGCGATCTCCAATATCGGTTATCAAGGCGTACCTTGTGTAAACGGTAGTGATGCGGTTGGTAATATGGTTCTGTATGACCCCAGTAACGGTTACCTGCGCCGTCTGACTTTCGATCAGGATGCGAATTGGCATCCGGTAGTGATGGCAAACGGAAAAGTAATGTATGTCCGTTGGGAGTATACCGACCTGACACATTATTTCTCTCGTATCGTGATGCACATGAATCCGGACGGAACCGAACAGAAGTCGCTGTATGGTAGCGGTTCCATGTTTCCGAACAGTATTTTCGATGTGCAGCCGTTACCGAAGCATACCAACCGTTTCGTCGGAGTTATCTCCGGTCATCATGGAGTGGCCCGTTCCGGTCGTCTGATGATTTTTGATCCGGCAAAGAGCCGTAAGGAAGAAAAAGGAATGATTCAGGAATTGCCTTTCCGTGGTCGTCCGATCATTCCGGAAGTAAAAGATGAACTGGTGAACGGCGTATGGCCGCAGTTTATTAAACCGTATCCGCTGACGGACGAAACTTTCTTGGTAACAGCCAAACTGTCTCCGTACAGTCGTTGGGGAATTTACCTGGTGGATATTTATGATAACCTAACATTGGTTGCTAATGCCGACGATGCCGGTATGATCTATTCTGTTCCGGTGAAAAGTACTCCTATACCTCCGGCAATCCCAGATCGTATCAAACCGAATGAAAAGGAAGCGACTGTCTTTATCCAGGATGTCTATGAAGGCGAAGGCTTAAGAGGCGTTCCGCGTGGAGAGATCAAGTCGTTCCGCGTGGAGAGATCAAGTCGTTCCGTGTGTATGCATACGAGTATGCGTATCGCCGGACATTATCCGATCATTATAACCACGGTATCCAGGCAGGATGGGATATCAAGCGTTTGCTGGGTACAGTTCCTGTGGAGAAAGACGGCTCTGCTATCTTTAAGATTCCAGCCAATACACCTGTTTCTTTGCAACCGTTGGATAAAAACGGACGTGCCGTACAATGGATGCGTAGCTGGCTGACCGGTATGCCGGGCGAAGTCGTTTCGTGTGTCGGTTGCCATGAAGACCAGAATACCATTCCTGTTCCGAAACGCGTGCAGGCTTCTACCCGTCAACCTCATGAATTGAAAATAGCGGAAGGCGGCGTTCGCCCTTATACTTTCGCTTATGAGATTCAACCCATTCTTGATCGTGCTTGTGTGGCTTGCCACGATGGAAGCAAACCGGAACGTCCGAACTTCAAGGATACGACATCCGTAGGTATTACCGACTGGAGCGGTACACGTTATTTCCAGAAGAGTTATCTGGCTTTCCATCCGTATGTGAACCGCCAAGGGCCGGAAGCGGATATGTATGTCATGAGCCCGTATGAGTACCATGCTTCTACCAGTGAGATTGTTCGTATGTTGGAACGTGGACATCATAATGTGAAGCTGACCGACAACGAATGGGAGCATCTGGTTATGTGGATTGATATGAATGCACCGGGCCGTGGTACATTCGATGCAGATCTGTTGAATGGTTACGACCAATATACACGTCGTAAGGAGCTGGCTGATAAATATGGCAATGCCGGTGTGGATTGGCGTAAAGAGTTGGCCGATTATGCTTCTTATCTGAAAGGTAAAGGAGAAATCTGTCCGGCAATGCCGGAAAAGGTGACTTCGGCAAAACATAAAGCGGTAAAGATGAAAAGATGGCCGTTGACGGCTGAAGATATTCAGAATCTGTTATCAAAGGAAACAGGACTTCGGAAAGATGTGGAAGTGGCTGATGGTGTAAAGATCACTTTCGTACGTGTACCGGCAGGCAAGTTTGTAATGGGAACGAATGATGCTTATCCGGATCAAGCCCCTGCATTCAAGGCCGAAGTAAAAAAGGGTTTCTGGATGTCGGAAAAAGAGTTGACCAACGAACAGTATAATGCGTTGGTTCCGGAGCATGACAGTCGTATCTATGCACAGTTCTGGAAGGATCATACAACTCCCGGTTATCCGGCCAATAAACCGAACCAGCCGGTTATCCGTGTCAGCTATGAAGAAGCTATGAAGTATTGCGATATACTTTCGGAAAAGACCGGATTGAAGGTGACGCTTCCGACAGAAGTGCAGTGGGAGTGGGCCTGTCGTGGTGGTAGCGACCAGCCGTTTTGGTATGGTGCGATGGATGCCAACTTTGGCTCGTATGAAAACCTAGCGGATGTCCAGTTGGAAAAAATGGCGGTAACAGGTATCGATCCGCAGCCGATGGCAAAGGATAATCCCTGGTTCCCGTATTACAATTATCTGCCGAAAGTTGAGACGGTCAATGACGGTATGATGATACCGTCCGATGGATATAACTACAGGCCGAACCCGTTCGGGCTGATCAACATGCATGGTAACCTGCAGGAATGGACTCGTTCACTGTATGCTCCTTATCCTTACAGTGAAAAAGCCCAGGCGACAGCTGATACCCGTCAGGTCGTGGCCCGTGGCGGTTCATGGATAGACCGTCCGAAAGATGCTACAGCAACTGCCCGCCGTGTTTATCTGCCCTGGCAGCGTGTCAATAATGTGGGGCTTCGCCTGATCATTGAGGATTGACTTGGGTGAAATATGTATCATAAAATATGTAATTGGAAACTCTAAAAGAATGAAGTGTTTGATTAAACATATTGTCTTATTGTCAATTATTGGATTTCTATTAGCTTGTACTCAACAATTTCGCTCTGATTCTTGAAATCGGATACTTTTAAGCGGGAATTGTGGGGTACAGTTGGATACAGCAGCAACAGGGATTATTTCTGGTTGGTTGTCCCGATTCTTTATTCTTGCCATGTACTACCGGTTATGAAAGAAAGGGTATTTATAATACAGATACGGTCAGACTACAGCTCTTTCTAAAGAGTATGTGTTTGAAGAAATAGCACTGTACACAAGACTGTATGTATACCGGAGGAGTGGAGAGGTACATGTATCCGTTTGATAATGGAACGGACTAAGCCAACGACCGTTTGGATTGATGAGAAAGAGGTTGGAACTAATAGTAATATTTCTACAGCCCAACAATATGAGTTGTCTTCTTATTTATCTCCCGGATCTCATGATATTGCTATTATAGTGGATAATGGGAAACAGGCTGTTCCGGAAAAAGTGTATGGATCTTCTCATGCCTATTCCAGTTCCACACAGACAAACTGGAATGGGATTATTGGTGACTTTTTTCATAAAATACATTCTTTTTCAAGCCGATATCTCATAACAAGTCAATCTTGCAGGATATCGGCTTTTTATATTCGGTCACGGAACAAATCTACGATCAAACGGATTTCCTATGTTCTTTTCGGCATTCAGTCGGAAACTGTACTTTTGTCTACCGGATCTTTTTGGGGCTTTCTACCCGTCCTTATCCCTGTTGTTTTCTCCATACACATGAGATTTTTGGTTTGTACTTTTTTCTTCTAGAATCCGCGACTTTGGAGCGGATTCTCCCGCCCTTGGGGCGGGCAAGTTGGTCCTTGTCCGACAAAAGTCTTTTGTCGGACAAGGACACAACTTGCTCTGTTCGCTTGAACAGAGAATCCTCATAAATTCGGATTGCCATGCAACGTTTACACAAAAAGAGGTTTTTTCTGATCAAATTTTGTTTCAATACCCGCTTTTAAAGAGAAGTATAACCGCTTGGTTATCTGTTAGTATCCGGACATCTGGTGACATCTGATGACATCTGATGTCACCAAAGCCGGATTTGGCGGCATCTGCCATACTTTTGCAACGGGATATAAAAACGGTGTCATGCCCGGTCACCGGAATATCCCCATGTCGGCGCTCCGACAGTTCCTGCTATTGACATTCCATCATGATGTTATGTCAATATGTCAAGAGGAAAATGGAAGATCGTATTGCAAGTATGAGAGTTTCTCATGACAAGCTCCGGAAATGTCGGGACCCCGTGAAAATGGTACGGTACCGGCAGACAGCCTTCCTGCATTCTTCCGGCACGGCTTTGGACCGGCGGGGCGGGAATGTTTTCGAGATGACATGACAGTTTCATGATATGGGAAACCATCGGTACAAGGAGCCGGCGTGATTAAAAAAGGACGGGACAACAAAACGATTATTAACCAATCATTCGGAAGCCTATGAGCAAACGATGTGTCTTTGTCGCCATGAGCAGTCAGAAAGGCGGCGTGGGCAAGTCCACCATGACGGTGCTTCTTGCCGGTTATTTTCATTACGTAATGGGATATAATGTCGCGGTCGTGGACTGTGACTATCCCCAGTTCAGTATCAAGGCGCTGCGCAGTCGGGATACCCAAAATGTGGAAAAGAACGTGAATCTCCAGCGTATGTTGTGCGGACAGTTCGACCGGACGGGCAAAAAGGCGTATCCTGTCCTTACCAGCGTTCCGGGCAAGGAACTGAAGACGGCACTTCCCTTGACAGGTGGGTGTGACATTCTCTTTTTTGATCTTCCGGGAACGGTGAACTCGCCTGGAGTCATTAAGACGATTGTCAATATGGACTATGTGTTCACCCCGATCATACAGGACCGTATGGTGATGCAAAGCAGCCTTTCCTTCTTATTGGCCCTGAAAGACTTCATACAGCAGAATCCGGACATGCCCTTGAAGGAAATCCGTATGTTCTGGAACCGGATGGACGGGCGTGTATCCAAAAGGCTGTCCTATCAGTACGGACTTCTTTTCAAGGAACTGGGATTGAAGGCTCTCGATACGGTCATACCGGATATGGAGCGCTATGGCAGGGAAACCTCCCCCGAGGAGCGGATCCTTTTCAGAAGTACGCTTTTCCCTCCTTCCGGGAAATTGCTGAAAGGCAGCGGTCTTGATACGCTGGCCGGAGAGATAGAATGCATTATCCATCCTGACAGGCAAAAGGCATGAGAAGAAAGGAATTTATGAACGTGAATGAGGAACGCCTGAAAGAGATCATGGCGCACGAGACCGATGCCGACGGATGTCCGAAGACGCATCCGGACGGGATAGAGAAAGAGGAAGACAGGGGAAAGGAAGGGAAGGAGTCTGTATCCATACCCGATGGCAGGACAGAAAAGCCGACCGTTTTCCACAAGCCCGCTGTCCGGTCAGGGACCTCCCTTGCGGAAAGGATGAAGACATATCGTGCCGACTATCTCAGCCGCAGGGAGTACGTCCACCGCAAGCAGACCTATATCAGTTATGAGACCTACCGCAGACTGGCACGCATACTCCCCCTGCTCAGCGAGGGCATGACCGTACCGGCATTCCTTGACAATGTGCTCAACCGTCATCTGGACGAGCATGGGGATGTGCTTGACGAGATGGTCCGTACCGGTACACGGAACTCACGCTGACACGTGGAACGATGGGAATGACAGACGAAAAGACATGGGAACCTGTTCGTCCCGCCAATGGAGTGTGACAAAAAGAAAGGGGCGTCCGGCGGGTCTATACCCGGTCAGACACTCCTTGGTGTATATTTATTTTATGTACAGCCTATCTTAAAATCGGATTCGAGAGCAGTATCTTGTAATAGACCGTTCCGTTCACCTCCATGGGTGTCTTCGCCATCATGAACTGTACGCTTTTCCGCTCCACCTTCGCCTGCCGCATGAGCCTGTGCACGATAAACCCCGCAGAGAATCTTGCACACCTTTTGTCCTTCCATACGATGAACCCGTCATCATCGGTGGTACGGCAGATGTACCAGTCCCCCGTCTCGTCATCATGCGCAAAGCTTACCCGGCCTCCGCCAAGAACACCCAGTTCAATTGACATCATCTTTGATAGATAGACAGTTCCCCTGCTGTCCAGATTGATGGTCCGCTTGCCCTTGTAT
>OLIV01001598.1_pt1 | contig 10600 bp, 7 predicted proteins | sample 1601411 | NCBI WGS metagenome assembly OLIV01 (sample SAMN03922450, study PRJEB24848) | human gut metagenome | isolation source: stool sample | host: Homo sapiens | place: Germany | collected 2009-11 | reverse complement strand
CCGCCGCGCCGCCTTCGGCCTCGTGGCCGGCACCGAGGCCCCGCTCCCCGGCGCTCCCGTATACTGCGACGGCGCCGAAGCCGGCTTCGTGACGCAGGCCGTCGCGGGCGAAATCTCGACCCTCGTCGCCTTCTCGTCCCTGCGCTCCGCCCTCACGGGCCGCCTCACGCTCACGCCCGAAGGCGCGCCGATCTCGATCCTGCCGCTGCCCTACAAGATCCCGTCCGCAGCCTGATCGCACTGATCCGCATTCGACCGGCGGCCGTCATCCCTCTGTGGTGACGGCCGCCTTTTCCTTCATGAGCCTCACCCTTTCTCCTGCGCAACAGACAGAACATGTTATGTCGGCTTATACGGAAGGCAAAATGGCAAATTCAACCGAGCCATCTTCCGGCTCCCTGCAGGGCGGCCGTGCCGTCCCGTGAGAGGGCTTCCTTTGGATGCGTCCGCGCAACATTCCGGCACCTGCGCCTGAGGGAAAACATGGTTTTGAGCGTTTTTCCAAATTTCCTCTGCTAGACTCAGACAGACAAGGCGGACACAGCGTTCCGCCCGCATGATTCACTTATTCCCAAGCCCATGCAGAAGACCCTCACGTTCACCATCACGCTCGACGAGATCGAGGCGGGGAAGGCGGCCGAAGTGCTCGCAGGGGCCGGACTGACACCCGAGGGCGTGATCCGCCAGCTTCTCGAGCGCACTGCACGCGAAGGTGTCGTGCCGCTGCGCAAGGGGCGTGCCCGTCCGAAGAGGACGGACGGTGGGGACGCAGGCGCGCACTTCGTGCAGGGCGACCTCTTCGCCCGTCCCGATCCCGCAGAGCCCTTCTACTCGTTCAATCCCCCTGCGGCCAAGCCCGAGACGCTTCTGCCCTCGCTCGTCACGCTGCGCGCCCTGCAGGACGCGCAGGCCAAGTTGCGCTGGCGTGAACGCGAGCGCGAAAGCGCCGACGGCTCGATGCTTCAGAGCGGCCCCGACGCGCCGCTCGAGCTTCTCGAAACCAAGCAGTTCCGGTTCGACAAGTCCCTCATCGTGGGCGACCCGAGGCGTTCCGCCATCATCGCCGCCCTTGAGGCGCTCTTCACCGAGCTCACGAACAGGCGCGTACCCGAGGGGCTGCGACCCGTCGGAAACGGCGACAGCCTCTATGCGGTCCTCGACGTAGAGAGCGCTCCGCTCGGCCTCATCCTCCAGATCGGCGGCGCCGAGATCTGCCTCGTGCGCTACGGTACGCCCGAAAGTCTTCTCGAGAATCCGCACGTGCTCGAACATTGATCCCGTCGTCCGCAAACAGAACGCCCAAGCAAAAGGCGCCGACTCCTCATTCGGGAGACGGCGCCTTTTTGTTCCTTCAGAAGCTGCAGCCTCAGTCCTCGACCGTGACAGTCGTGCCCTCGTGACAGACGGTGAGCACTCTGGCGGCGAAGTCGGGCCAGGTCTCGCGGACCTTCGCGACGAAGGCTTCGGCGACGGCCTCGGACTTCGTGGCAGCGATCATGGTCGAGCCCGAGCCGCTGATGAAGAAGGTGGCGGCGCCCGCCTCGAGCGCCATGGCGCGCATGGCGTCGTACTCGGCGATGAGCGTGCGGCGGTAGGGCTCGTGCAGGACGTCCGCGCAGGCGGCGCCCACCAGCGCCTCGTCGCCCGTCTCAAGGCCCCTCACCATCGCGATGGCGTGGGACATCGTGTGAACGGCGGCCGAGAGGTCGATGTCGCGCCTGACGATCCTGCGGGCCTCCTCGGTGCGGACCTCGTAGTTCGGGATCACGGCAACGAAGCGCCAGGCGGGATCGGGCGAGAACGGAACGGCGACGGCCCTGCCCTCGTGCATGAAGCTCGCCGTCAGGCCGCCGAGGAAGGCCGGCGCGGCGTTGTCAGGATGGCCCTCGAAGGCCGTGCAGAGTTGGAAGAGGTCGTCGGTCGTGAACGGATTGCCGAGCATCGCGTTGGCGGCGGCCATGCCGCCCGCAATACAGGTGCTCGAAGATCCGAGACCGCGAGCGACGGGCACCTCGGAGTCGATCACGAGATGCACGGCGGGCACGGGACGGCCCGCCTTCTCGCAGACCATGCGGAAGCCCTGCATGACGAGGTTGTCGGCATTTCGGTAGGCCTCGGGACAGCCCTCGATCACGAGCTCGTCGGAGGGCTCGAACGTGAACTTCGCCTGCAGCGAGAGGGCCATGCCGAGCGAATCGTAGCCGGGACCGAGGTTCGAGGTCGAGGCGGGAACGCGGACGGTGACTTTCATGTGCGGCCTCCCCTGTCAGAATGCGCGCGCGACGGCCGCGCGGATGAAGTCGGCCATGCCCTCGGGACGCACGACGTCCTTGTGGAGCACGGGCATCGAGCGCAGCCCTGCAAGAGGCGCGGGGGCGTTTTCACTCGTGAGCCCGGAAAGCGCGTCCATGTATGCGAAGCCGTCGGGATCGCCTTCAAGCGGCCTGCCAGTGAGCGCGATGTAGACGTCGCGGCAGAACTTGAAGGGGCTCGCCGTCGAGAGCACCACGCACGGCACCGACCTGTCGGCGCGCTCGCGGGCGACCTTGAGGGCCACGGCGGTGTGCGGGTCGACGAGGCGGCCGTCCTTGCGCCAGGCCTCGCGGATCATCGCGGAGGTTTCGGCGTCGTCGGCCCAGCCGCACTTGAAGAGCGAGCGGATGCGCTCGAGCATCTCGCCCTCGACCCTGAAGACGCCCTCGTTCCTGAGGTTCTCCATGAGGCGGGCGATGAGCGCCGTGTCGCCCTCGGATGCGTAGTAGAGCATGCGCTCGAGGTTGCTCGAGATCAGGATGTCCATGCTCGGCGTGATCGTCTTCACGAACGGACGGTTGCGGTCGTAGACGCCCGTCGTCAGGAAGTCCGTGAGCACGTTGTTGGCGTTGCTCGCCACGATGAAGTGGCGCACGGGCAGGCCCATGCGGTACGCATAGTAGCCCGCGAGCACGTCGCCGAAATTGCCCGTCGGGACGCAGAAGTCGACCTTGGCGCCCTGTTCGACCTCGTTGGCCTCGACGAGCTGGCGGTAGGCGTCGAAGTAGTAGACGACCTGGGGCACGAGGCGGCCGATGTTGATCGAGTTGGCCGAGGAGAGTTCCACGCCTTCGTCGGCGAGCTCCTGCCTGAGGTCCGAGGCGAAGATCTTCTTGACGGTGCTCTGCACGTCGTCGAAGTTGCCCTCGACGGCGGCGACCGCGACGTTGCGGCCCTCCTGGGTCGCCATCTGCAGGTACTGGATGTCGCTCACCTTGCCATGCGGATAGAAGACCGTGATGCCGATGCCGGGCACGTTCATGAAGCCCGAAAGGGCGGCCTTGCCCGTGTCGCCCGAGGTCGCCGTCGCGATCATGACGCGGCGGCCCGTGTCCTTGAGCGCGGCGCTCATGAGCTGCGGCAGCATGCACAGGGCGACGTCCTTGAAGGCGGACGTGGGACCGTGATGCAGCTCGAGCAGGAATTCGTCGCCCACGCGGGTCACGGGCGTCACGGCGACGCTCGCGAAGTTGTCGGCATAGGCGCGCTCGATGCCCTCGGCGAGCTCGGTCTTCGTGAAGTCGGAGAGCAGGACCGAGAAGACGCGCAGCGCCGTCTCGCGGTACGTGAGGCCCTTGAGCATGTCGGGCGTCAGGACGCAGGTGAGGAGCTCGTCGCTCACATAGAGGCCACCGTCGTCGCACAGGCCCTTGAGCAGGGCTTCGCGGGCATTCACGCCGTTTTCAAGGCTTCTCGTGCTGTGGTAGATCATGGAGGAACTTCTCCGAAATTTGGGAACAATCGGTTCATTGTGGCACAAAGCCTGCAAAAAAACCGCGTTTCACCTCAAGGCTAAAGCCTTCTAGGGCATTTCACCTAAGACATGCGCCCGAAGACGCTGGCAGAATAATCCGATATGATGCATAAGTGGTGTTTTCCGCTCAGGCTTCAATCCTGAAGCGTGAGCGAATCGCCCTTCACGAAAACGGAGCCCCAATTGAACATCGGACTGCTTGGATACGGAACCGTCGGCCGCACCGTGGCCGAACTTCTGGACGAGCGTGACTGCGGGATCAGGATCAGGCACATTCTGCGGCGACCCGGCCACGCGGACGGCCCCCTGATGACCGACTCGTTCGAGGCCGTGCTGAACGACCCCGAGGTCACGTGCATCGTCGAGGCTCTCCCGGGCCGCGACCCCGCCCTCTCCTACATCCGCGCCGCGCTTGCGGCCGGCAAGCACGTCGTCACATCCAACAAGGCCGCCGTGGCCGCCGATCTCAAGGGACTCGCCGAGCTTGCCCGCGCCAACAACGTCTCGCTTCTCTTCGAAGCGAGCTGTGGAGGCGGCATGCACTGGGTCGAGATGATCAAGAAGACCGCCCGCTTCAACGAGGTCTCCGACGTCTCGGGCATCCTCAACGGCACCTGCAACTACATGCTCGACCACATGGAGAGGAGCGGCCTCTCCTTCGAGGAGGCGCTCGCACGCGCCCAGGCCCTCGGCTACGCCGAAGCCGACCCGACGGCCGACATCACGGGCGCCGACGTCCGCAACAAGGCGATCATCTCCGCCTCGCTTGCCTACCGCACCCCCGTCGTGAGCGATATTCCGACGGCGGGCATCGTGGGCGTGACGAGCGGCATCATCGCCGCGGCCCGCGAGCGTGGCCGCAGCCTCCGCCTCATGATGCTCAGCGAAAGGCGCGGCGATCGCTACGCCGTCGGCATCGTGCCGGTGCTTCTTTCCCAGGACGAAATCGCCGCACACGTTCACGACAACCTGAATTACGGCCGCATCACCGGCGACGTGGTGGGCGCCCTCTCGATCGTCGGGCAGGGCGCGGGCGGCAGGCCCACGGCCGACGCCATGATTCAGGACCTGATTTCCCTCGGACGCGGAGAGACCGGCAGGCCGGTTCTCGACCGCCCCCTGACGTACGACCCCGCCCTGCTCTGCGGAACAGGCCACTTCCCGGACGAAGTCCTTCCGGGACGCCCCCTCGCCGAGCTCATCGAGATCGCGCGTCAAAAGCAGTCCTTCCTTGCCTTTGAACCTCAGGCCACGGAGTAATCCAACATGATCAAAATCACCAAATTCGGCGGCTCGAGCGTCGCCGACGCCGAACAATTCAAGAAAGTCAAGGCCATCATCGAGGCCGATCCGTCCCGACGATTCGTCGTCTCCTCGGCCTCCGGCAAGCGTTTCAAGGGTGACAACAAGATCACCGACCTGCTCTATCTCTGCCAGGCCCACGTGACCTATCACGTCGACTATCTGCCGCTCTTCAACATGATCGCCGACCGCTTCCGCAGCATTCGCGACGAGCTCGGCCTGAAGGTCGACATCGAGACCGATCTCGCGAAGATGCGCGACAGCCTTCCCGAAATGTCCGTCGACGAAATCGTCAGCCGCGGCGAGTACTTCACCTCCCGCCTGATGGCAGACTACCTCGGGTTCCCCTTTGTCGACGCCACCGACGTTGTCTGCATCAACTTCGACGGCACCTTCAACTTCAACGAAACCACCGAACGCCTCAAGGAAATCCTCAAGAAGCACGACCGCTTCGTGATGCCCGGCTTCTACGGCCGGCTTCCCGACGGCCACGTCCGCGTCATGAGCCGCGGCGGCTCCGACATCTCGGGCTCCATCCTCGCCCGCTGCATCCAGGCCGACCTCTATGAGAACTGGACCGACGTCTCCGGCTTCCTGATGGCCGACCCGCGCATCGTCGAAAATCCCCGCAACATCGAACAGATCACCTTCTCCGAGCTGCGCGAGCTCTCCTACATGGGCGCGAGCGTGCTTCACGAAGACGCCGTCTTCCCACTGCGCGAGAGGAACATTCCGATTCAGGTCCTCAACACCAACCGCCCGCAGGATCTGGGCACGATCGTGCGCGGCAAGAAGGACTTCGTCTCCATCGAAATCTCGAAGAAGAACATGTCCAACCGCGTTGGCTTCGTGCGCGAGGTGCTCTCCATCCTCGAGTCCTACAACGTCTCGGTCGAGCATCTGCCTTCCGGCATCGACAGCTTCTCCGTCGTGGTCGCCAAGGCCGACGTGAAGCAGAACGTCTACGAGATCATCGCCCGCATCCAGGAGGCAATGAAGCCCGACTCCATCCGCCTCACCGAACCCTTCGCGCTGATCGCGACGGTGGGCCGCAACATGAACTCCCGCCCCGGCACCTCGGGCCGTCTCTTCGCCGCCCTCGGCAAGGCCGGCATCAACGTCCGCATGATCGCCCAGGGAAGCGCCGAGCTCAACATCATCGTCGGCGTCGAAAACAAGGACTTCAACCGCGCCGTCGCCGCCCTTTACGAAACCTTTGCCGCTGAAGCCAAAGAAGTCAGGGCCCAGCAGGCTCAGAACGCTTGACAGGAGACAATCATCATGGCCAGCTACAAAGTCGGCATTCTCGGCGCCACGGGCGCCGTCGGCGAACAGATGCGAATCGTCCTCGCCGAACGCAAGTTCCCCATCTCCGAACTCCGCCTCTTCGGCTCCGCCCGCTCCGCAGGCAAGGTGATCAACTACGAGGGCCAGGACATCGTAGTTCAGGAAGCCAGCCTCGAGGCCTTCAAGGGCCTTGACCTCCTGCTCGGCGCCGCCGACAATCCCGTCGCCAAGCAGTTCCTGCCCGAAGCCGCGAAGATGGGCATCCACGTCGTGGACAACTCCAGCGCCTTCCGCCTTGATCCCGATGTTCCGCTCGTCATCCCCGAAGTGAACCCCGAGGACGTGAAGCTCTCCAAGGGCCTCATCGCAAACCCGAACTGCGCGACCATCATCGGCCTCACCGCCGTCAACTCGCTTCACCGCCACGCCCGCATCCGCCGCATGGTCGTCTCGACCTATCAGGCCGTCTCCGGCGCAGGCAAGGCCGGCATCGACGCCCTTGAGGCCGAAGTCAAGGCCGCCGACGGCCAGCGCGCCGAAGGCTCCTGCTTCCCCTATCCGATCGCCTACAACCTGATCCCGCAGATCGGCGGCTTCAACGAAATGGGCTACTCCTCGGAAGAGATGAAGATGCAGAACGAAGGCCGCAAGATGCTCCACGACGAGACCATCCGCTTCGCCTGCACCTGCGTGCGCGTGCCCATCATCCGCTCCCACTCCGAGGCCATCACCCTTGAGTTCGAGAACGACATCACGCCCGACAAGGCCCGCGAGCTCCTCGCCGAAGCTCCCGGCGTCGTCCTCTGCGACGATCCGAACAACGGCCAGTACCCGATGCCGCTCCTTACGAGCGACCAAGACCTCGTCTACGTCGGCCGCGTGCGCCGCGACCTTTCCGCCGACGCCGCGTCCTTCAACCGCTCGCTCACGCTCTTCTGCTGCGCCGACCAGGTCCGCAAGGGCGCCGCGACGAACGCCGTTCAGATCGCCGAGCTCATCTTCGGCCTGAAGTGACCCGCGCCTGAGACCTGCTGAGTCCACGGCCCGTCTTCCACTGCGAAGGCGGGCCGCTTCATTTTTCACGCATGCGAAACGGCGCCCCTCCGAACAGGAAGGACGCCGCGGCTTGATCCTAAAAGCAAAAGTTGCATGACACGCAAGAAGCTTTCCTCACCCCTCAGAAAACGAGGCGCATCATGCGGTGCGGGATTCCTGCCTCGTCGAACTCGTCGCCGAAGGGCTCGAAGCCGAGGCGCTCATAGAACGGCATGGCCTGCACCTGTGCGGCGAGGTGCACGTCCTTCATGCCGCGCGCCTTCGCGCGCTCGAGGACAGTCTTCATCACGGCCTCGCCGATGCCGCGGCCGCGAAAGGGACGGAGTACCGCGACGCGGCCGATGCGACCGTTGTCGAGCAGCCTTGCGCAGCCCGTGACCATGTGCCTTGCGTCGAACGAAATGAAGTGCTCGGCCGTCTTGTCGTCCTCGTCGAACTCCAGCTCGCGGGGCACCTTCTGCTCCGCGATGAAGACCATGGCGCGCACGCGCTCGGCCTCGTGCTGATAGGTCTTCCAGTCGCCGTGGACGATATTGGGTGCGGTCTGCATGAGTTGTCTCCTCGAAAAATCCTGAACAATCCGACATTTTATGCCTGCGAGGGGCGTTCAGAAACGACAGCGCCCCGCTGCTCGCGTCGGAGCGGCGGGGCGCCTGATGCCGTCTGGCCCGGCAGGGAGCTTCAGCAGATTACTGCTTGGAGAAGTCCTTGCCCGCTTCCCTGGCCTTCGCAAGGTCGGCGGCGAGCACGAAGGTCATCTTCGAGGGATCCGCAATGCGGCGGATCGCGGCGTTGACGTCCTTGACCGTGAGCTTCTCGATGGCGACTTCCATGTCTTTCGAGAAGGACCAGTCGCGGCCGGATTCCATGAAGTTGATCCAGCTGCCCGCGAGCGTGCCGTCCTGGGCGCGGTTCACCGCACGGTACTCGATCAGGCCGCGCTTGGCTTCGGCGAGCTCCTGCTCGGTGATGCCGTCCTTGACGGCGCGGGCGAGCTCGTCGCGCAGGCTGGCCTCAGCCTGCCTGACGTTCTGCGGAGCGACGATCGCACCGACGGACCAATGGCCGCGGTTGCCGAAGCGCGGGAGCGTGATGCCGCTGCCGGCGCCGTAGGAGAGGCCCTCCTTCTGGCGCAGACGGGTCACGATGCGGTTCGAGAGACCCGTGGAGCCGCCGAGGATCCAGTCGGCCGTGACGAGGGCCGCGGCATCGGCGTCGGCCACGTTGGCCGGCAGGTCGACGCGGGCCATCAGCGTGCCGTTTTCCTTTTCAGGCGTGTCGATGACGATGCGGGCCGATGCAACGGGCTTGAACTCGTGCACGGGACGCTCGTAGACGACGGTGGAGAGCTTGCGGCCGACGACGGCGCGGCGCAGGTCGCCCGCAACCGCTTCGGGATCGAAGTCGCCGACGACGGCGATGTAGCCGCGACCCGTGCCGAAGACGTTGCGCCAGTAGTTGCGCACGTCGTCAAGCGTGAGGGCCTCGACCTCGGCGATGAGCTCGGCGCTCGTCTCCGTGCGGCGGGCGTCGCCCTTCGGATAGGTGTTGAAGTGCTCCGTGAGGGCGTCGCGGGCCTTAGTGCCAGGATCGTCCGACTTGGCGCGCAGGCCGACGAGGGTCTGGCGCTTCAGGGTCTCGAATTCCTTTTCAGGGAAGGCGGCGTCCGTGAGGATGCTGCCCGCAAGGCCCACGGCGGCCGAGAGATGCTCGCGGTCGGTCGTGAACGCAAAGGGCGAACCCTCCATGCGCAGCTGCGTGAAGGCGTCGTCGATCTCGTCGCGCGTCATCGTTGACGTGCCGCGCGAGAGCATGGCGGTCGAGAGCATCGAGACGGCGGCGTTGGCGCCCGTCTTCAAGTTGCCGTTGAGGAACCTCATCTGCACGACGACGGTCTCGCCGAGCGTCTTCTTCGGCAGCAGCGCCATCTTCACGCCGCCCGCCTCGACGAACTGCGTGCGGGCGTTGATGTTGTCCTGATCGACGTCGAAGGCTTCGGCCGTGCGGCCTTCCTGACGGAACTTGAAGCCCTTGAGGTACTCGTCGACGGAGGGCGCGGCCGTGATGTCGGCGCGCTTGAGCTCGTCCGTCGGGATGTAGCTGCCGACGACGCGGTTGTCGCGCACGAAGTAGCGGGCGGCGGCCTTGTCGACCTCGGCGGTCTTCACCTGCGCGATCGCATCGCGGTCGGCGAAAAACACGCGCCAGTCGCCGAGCGCGATGTAGTCGGAAAGGCCCACGGCGAATGCTTCGGGATCGCTGATCTGGCGCTCGAACATCGTGGCCTGCTCGGCCTTCTGGCGTTCAAGCTCCTGATCGGTCACGGGCGTCCTGGCAAAGGAGTTTTCGATCACGTCGACCATCTTCGCGCGGACCGGACCGAGGTCCTCGCCCTTCTTGACCTGGGCGCCGAAGACCACGAAGCCGGGCTGGGCGCCCGGAATCGTCCAGCCGAAGACCTGCGTGGCAAGGCCCGTCTCGACGAGCTCCTTGTAGAGGCGCCCCGTCGGGGCGTCGGAAAGGATCGACGTGGCCATGGCCGCGGGCTCCCAGTCGGGATGCAGGGCGGCGGGCAGGCGGTAGCCGATCATGAGCATCTGCGTCTCGCCGGGACGGCGGACCGTGAACTCGCGCTCGCCGTCGGCGGCGGGCTCGACCGTCCACTCCTTAGGAAGCACGCGCTCGGGCTTGGCGATCGGGCCGAAGAGCTCGGCGATCCAGCCAAGCACCTCGTCCGTGTCGAACCTGCCCGAAACCGTCAGCACGGCGTTGTCGGGCTGGTAGTAGCGGCGGTAGAAGGCCTGGAGGTTCTCGATCTCGACGTTCTCGATGTCGCTTCGGGCGCCGATCGTGCTGCGGCCGTAGCTGTGCCAGTCGAAGAGCACGGACTGCATGCGCTTGAGGAGCACGCTCGTCGGACGGTTCTCGCCCATTTCATACTCGTTGCGCACGACGGTCATCTCGGTGTCGAGGTCCTTGCGGGCGATGAACGAGTTGATCATGGCGTCGGCCTGCCAGCCGAGCGCCCACTTCATGTTGTCGTCCGAGGCCGTGAAGGAGACGTGGTAGTTCGTGCGGTCGAGCCACGTCGAGCCGTTCATGCGGAAGCCGCGCTTCGTGAACTCGGCGGTCGGATTTGGATAGTTTTTCGACCCCTTGAACATCAGG
>OLIV01001596.1_pt1 | contig 10601 bp, 8 predicted proteins | sample 1601411 | NCBI WGS metagenome assembly OLIV01 (sample SAMN03922450, study PRJEB24848) | human gut metagenome | isolation source: stool sample | host: Homo sapiens | place: Germany | collected 2009-11 | reverse complement strand
TCTATGATACACATGGAGAAGAAATCGACATGAAGGAAGAAATCGAAATCAAATAGACAGAAAAGGCGGCTCGTGGGAAACGGGTCGCCTTTTTGTTTCTATCATTCCAATTTTTCAATTTCTTCGGTTGTAAGTCCGGTACATTCCGAAATTAGTTCGAGAGAAAGACCTTTGGATTTCATGATACGGGCTGTTACTTCCTTTTCTTTCTGCATCCCTTTCTGCATCCCTTTCTGCATCCCTTTCTGCATCCCTTTCTGCATCCCCTTCTTTTCAGCAAAATCCAGCGTATTGAAATAGTCATTGTAGACTTTCCATTCTTCTTCGTACTGTGCTCTTTCCTCCTGGGTCATATTTGCTTTGGAAGCCAGCTTTTCCAGTCGTTCGAAGACGGCTTTTCGTGCCTTAAAAGGCATTCTGTCAAGTGTATCCATATGCTTTAATATATAAATCCAGCGTTCAAAATCCGTATTGCATTCATCCTCTTCTTTATTAAAGTTTGGCAATTCGATAAAGATTTGCCGAAACTTGTCATTAAAGAGCTTTCCTGTAGCCCGGTCGGATAAGACAACATCTGTCCTTATCGTTGCAGGCATGTCCTTGTCCATTACAAAGTTCATGAAGAACACTCCATATACAGCATCCAACCGGAATAACTCCTTTTCTACCTCTCTGCCGAATAAAAACTTAAAGCCGTAATCGGTAAAGGGATTAATAAATCTTCCCATTATACGTGTTGATTGTGTATCTTACAACAAAGATAAGGCTTTTTTGTTGAATAAGAACTGGTTGGAATAAAAAATGAGTTGTTCACAAAGAACATTTTTCCTTTAGAATAAGAGAGAAGGAGATGTACGGACGAAAAGCCCGGACTTTCTCAAGCCCGGGCTTTTGATATCCTTAAAAACATCCACTCTGTTTATAGGGGAAATCATGACCGGCAAATAATACCGATGCAATGAGAGAGATGCATTAAGAACCATAATAGAGGATGCCTGTGGGAAATTAGGGAAGGCATCCTCTGTGGGAAACAGCAAAGACATACTTTCACAAGCACCTCATTTGCTGTAAAATCTTCACTCTCAGGTGAAGAAAGGGTCTATTGCAAAAGTTCGGACTTTCACAAGTTCGGACTTCTTAACGTTCTTCAGCCACGCAAATACTTACCCGGTTTTCCTCCGGAGTAGTATAAGGTTGAACGGTATCACCTTTATAATCAACTGTTATCCTATCAGCAGCAACACCTTTCGCTTTCAGGATTTCAGCAACATTATTTGCACGTTTCTTTGACAATTCACCGTTAATCCGAGAATTACCGGTATCAGCATCTGCATAACCTGTCACAGTAACTTTAGCAGCAGGATGTTTCTCAAGATATTCTATCAGAGAAGATATTTTAATCATCTGATCATCTTGTATCTTTGCAGAATTCAGAGCAAAGAAAATACTCTTCTTCATCGGTTCAATTACCGCTTCCTTTTTAGGTTGTTCTTTTTCTACTACAGGCGCAGGTTTTGGCTGTTCCACTGCCACAGGTTCCGGTTCATAATACACCGGTGCCGTTCGAGTATAGCTTTTGCCTAATTTAATACTCAAACCTACAAAAGCATTAATCTGCCAGTCACAATTACCGGCTTTCTTTGAGTTAAACTTATCAGAAAGCAAATTAGCGTTACCTTCGATATTAATAGACAGCCGATCATTCAAACGAAGATCACAACCAAGCCCTAAACGACCGGCAACAAGATTCTTACTGCCCTGCCAAAGATATTCCATTTGATAAGTTTTTGTATCCAATGCATTCGCTTCATCATTATCAAACGCATGATTCAAACCTACACCGACAAAAAGATAACCATTGAATATTCGTTTAGGATTGAAGCCGCAGAATAGAGTACTCAGGTCGGTTATAAAATCAACATTTCCCTGAAGATATTTATATTGGTAGTCCTGCTCCGGATTAACCCATCCACCTTTTGCCTGCCAACCACTCACACCAACACGTGCACCAAATGCAGGAACAAACTTATAACCCACGTTGAGAGCAGCAGCCGGAGATACAAGATCGGTAAATTTAGCTTCACCAATAGTATGAGCAGCCCCTATTTGTGCCTGAATGAACCAATGCGGCTTGAAAGTTATTTTTTCAGGTTCTTTTATGCGTTGTTCTTGATTCTGAGCAAAGATCATTGTGCTGGATAGGGCCAGCAATCCTATAAATAAACTCTTTCTCATAAACGTTCATTATTTGATTAATAAGAAGAGAGTGCACTATAAGAGTACACTCTCTCTCAAATATATAACTTCAGTTATTATTCAACCGGGAACTCATCAGCATTCCATGCCTTGATAGTAAACTTACCGGTAAGTTTTCCTCCACCAAGAACCGGAGTTGTTAGTACACAGTCCGTAATAACTTGACTAGGTTTAACCTTACCATATTCAATTGTGAAGGTTATATCACAAGTTGCATTTTGTCCCTTAGCAAGAGTATTCTGCCCTTCAAGACTCCATGTCACTGTTCCGTCTACAGCATTCAGAGTAAACTTATTTTCCCATTGAGTCGGAATGACACTACCCTTAGCCAGATTAATAGTAACATTAGCTTCGGCACCCAGAATCTTCTTACCGGCTTCAGTCAAAGCACCTTCTTTATACAACTCAACAGAAGAATCTTTAGAAGATGTGATAGTGATATACTTCTTCAAATCTTCAGTAGTATATGCTTCTGTTCCATCCTTTACATTTATAATATCCTTGCTCAAAGAAATCTTAGCCGGATTAACAAACTTCACATTTACCGTACCAGTTTCAATCTTATCATTATTGCAAAGTACTGCGTACACTTTTACAGGAACAATTACTTCTTCTTCGTTAGTCAACTGTTTTTTAAGTACGATCCAATCTAAATCAGCACCATGAGTATTGCACCATTCGTTACCCAACATAGCAACAGCACCTGTTGCAGGATCAACGATATCCAACTCATACTTAACAGCATTATTTGCTGTCTTAAACGCCGTAAGATCAATAGCCTCATTCAAGTCAAGATACAAAGCTGCACCATTATCTGTTTCCTTGCTACCTTTACAAATTGCAAATCCGTTCTCCCAAGCCTGAGCAATACGATAATCATTAACATTCTTAATTCTACCATTTGCTAATGTAGGATAGTTCTGTACCTTTACAACATAAGGAATAGCAACATATACCGGATATTGACGATATTGAGAAGAAGCAGCTGCAGCAGCATCGGTTTTCTTGTATACGCCGTAGAAAGTATAAGTACCATCCTTGTTTACTTTCTTAATAGCATCTTCATCAATATCAAATTTCACCTGACGATTATCTGCATTATTTTCAGCACCGGCAATTTCCGTTATTGAAGTAATATTAGCGCTCTTGAATTCCGTAGGAACATCACTCTGATCTGCTACAAATTGATAGATAGTAGCAAATTCTTTTTTAGACAATGCAGTCAAGCCGAGTTCAGAACCAACCTTCGGATATACTTCAGTACTCATGTATTTCACAGTAGTTGTAGAAGTCATCACAGGATCTTCGAAACAATCCCAATCAAGAACCTTAGTTTCAGAAACCGGTGCTATGAAGTTTTTGCTTACTGTCCATTCATTACCAACATATAAGAATTTAATATATGCTACAGCTACTACAGCATTATCATTATTAGTATCCTTTACAATAGCTTTCACAATCGGAGTTTTACCGATACATGTTTCACTATCATCCTCATAGTTAGTAGCTTTCAGTGTAGAGCCGTTCAATATTGCATAGTTAATCTGATCTGTTCCGTCTACATCGTACTTACACAATACATATTCAATTGACAGTTTCTTAGCAGCTAAATTAACAATTTCACTCTCATCACCTTTCGTCATAGCAACAGCTACATATTCATTCAAATCGACACCTTCTTTAGCATCTTTATACGACAGAGCTTGAACCAAATGAGCATTTCCAGCTAATGCTACGTTATTTGCATCAATTTTTGCAGTTTGACCTTTGACACCACTCCATTTAGTAGCACGTTTATCTGTTTCCTGAATAGCTTTGCCTTCAAGTTTGCAATTATCAACTAACGTGAAACTTACTTCTTCTTCCTGGTTGTATACAGCAAAATAATTAGTCGTAAATGTTTGACCATTAGTAGCAGTCATACGCAAAGCCAACATATCCAATTTTTCAGCAGCAGTTTCAGCATGATTCATGTCAGCAACGATAGACGCAGTCAAAATACCGTCACTCATACTAAGAGTTGCCTTAGCGTCGATATCTGCAGATCTAGTAGTATGGTTCGTAGCACCTTTATACAGTACGGTTGCTCCTTCAGCTCCACCTCTAATTTGAGCTAACGATGCAGAAGACGGATTAATATAGAAATTCGCTTCGCCCGGGAATGAAGATAATGTTTCATCTCCAGTTGCAGTATAAGTAGTATCGGCATTAGCTGTTCCAACAACCTTATTATACGAATATGAGCCAAATGCTACAGCTTCAATACCATTATAGTAATCCTCCGGAATCCATGAGAAACTTGTAATAGACAAAGCATCCAAAACAGACAAGTGAGTCGTTACATTATCGATAGTGATATCCCAACCTACTACCGGGCCTGCTTCTCCTACCTTAGTTTCAACAATTGCAACACTTGTTTTATCATGTAATGGCACCGTGACACCTGTTTTTATACAGTTATCTTTGTCCGTCTTCAAACCATACCAGATTACACCGTTTTCATCTATCCAGAACAAGGAAGGATCCAATGTTGTATCTTCAGTAATAGTATCCTTGTCAGTAAGAGTAAATGACTTAGAAGAAACCACTTTACCATCACCATCCTTTAAAACAATAGTTACAGTAGTAGCATCACCCTCCGTACTTTGGTTGATCTCTAAAGAATACGTTGTGTTCTTGTCAGGAATAGAGAATCTTTCCGGCTTTCCATCTTGATCCGTTACAACTAGTTCCCCCCCAGCAAAAGACACAGACTTCACATAAGCCAACGATCCAAATTTTGTATTCAAGTCGGCCAATGTTTTTTCGATTGCATCTACACGTTCGCTTAGACCATTGATGTCGTCATCGTAGTCTTTACAAGATGTAAATGTTCCTGTAGTAGACGCTAACAATGCTCCAAACAGGACTGCACTTAAAAACTTTTTGTTCATAATAAAAAAACTTTTAATTTATAAATTAAAAAATAAAAATATAGTTCCTCGATGTCGATTCAGAAATTCCGGATATTGCCCCTTCATTAATTTCTGTAACCTCCTTTTCTTTTTCATTTTGCTTTAAGCCCATATTTCTTGTGATATGAACACGAAACTTGTTCCCAACGCATCTAGTCCGTTACTGTATAGGTAACGGACAAACCTTTGTTCCTGCTCTTTGGGAGTAGTCAATACTGAAAAATGATACGATAAGTGATGAAAGTTCTTTACCCCTGCTTCTGACAAGCGGCAGAGGGGAGGGAAACCTTTTGCAATATTTAGAAGTTAACAAAGTCCTAATACAAAGAATCCACGTGTTTTATCTGTCCTAGTTCCGCTTTTGAGTAGTTTATTGGAAAAAATGTTTGATTTCGTTTGGTTGTTTTAAGAAATATGCTCATATTTGCACCGATATTCATCTCCGTTACCTACGGAGTAACAGTCTCTTTTCTAAGCATTTGCCCCTACCACAGAGCGCCTTACAAAATCAAGAACCTGTTTATTTGCTTCATCAATTTTCTTGCTTCGGAAAGGCTTGAGATATGTCTCTGTTACCGTAATGGAAGAATGCCCCATAGCTTCGGAGATAATACCCGGATGAATTTCGCAATAATAAGCCGTCGTAGCCCAAGTATGCCGGGCAGTGTATGAGCTTAATTTATCACCCAATCCTAATAACTCTCCCAACAACATTAGTTGTTGATTAAAGCTGCGCAACGCCAACTGATATTCACGATACGCCTCTTTCGTTCCTTCACGGCTTTCCAAAAAAGGAAAGAGATAAGGAGAAGAAGAATCACGGTTCATGTATTTCTTTACCAGAATCATTGCTTCCGGAGTCAACGTCACCGACAGGGGACGGCCTGTTTTACGCCGACGATACGTGATTACATTATCACGCAAATCACTCTTGCGCAGATAAGCAAGATCAACAAACGGTATACCACGGAGCGAGAACATAAGAATAAACAGTTCCTGTGCACGGCGCATATTCGGAGATACACCCGAAGACTGCGACAATTTACAAAACACTTTCTTCATATCGTCGTCACATAGGGCACGTTTATGATCGGCACGAGTGCCCGTATACACCGAACGGAACAGATGCGGAACGTATGGTGCCCGATGAAGATCGACGGCACGATTGTAAACGGCACGAAAGGTACGAAGATAGGTAGAAACCGTATTCCAGCTACACCCACGACTACGAAGATAAACTTCGAACCCTTTTAACCACTCTGAAGTTACCTCATTGAAGGCAAAATCATCTTTCCCACGATAAGCAATAATGGCATTGAGACTGCTGCGATAGACATGAGCAGTTCCAAAGTTTCCCTCCACTTGCAGCCCACGGGCCACTTGCTTCATAAATCCTAATACTTTTGACATCTCACGATTGTTTTTTGATTAATTCGACAATAAAGATACGAGTATTCCCTGAAAAAGAATACCTCATACGAACAAACAAAACAAAAAACGAAGATGTTTTGAAACAACAAAAGAACATCTACAGCGACAGACATAAAAAAGACGGCCTGCTCAAACAGACCGTCTTTACTAACAACAAGTTACATTTTGTCTCACTTTAGTTTTATTCGGATTCTACCAGCCACTTTTCAATATTCCGCGTTTCTGCACTAAAATTTACTCCTATCTTAAACAACTCACGCCCGTCACGTTCGAACGGCAAAGCATAATGTTTCTCATTAATCTGACGTAAGGCCTCCTCTGCCGTACCGTTCAACTTAAATTCCATTACATAAATGAATTTATCTGTCTGCAAGACAAGGTCCACACGTCCTTCACTCGTGTGGTATTCGGCTTTGACATAAAAGCCCACAAGTTTGAAAACAATGAAAAGAACATTCTGATAATGCAATTCCAAGTCACGAACCAATTCATAAGGAGTATCAGCAAAGAAACTTTGCAGGCGACGGAAGAAAGATTCATAGTCACCGGAACGTATTTCACGAACGAATTTCTGTATTTCAAAGGAAGCCTCCACGGTATTAACACTAGCGTAAAAAGGAAGAAGAAATTTAATAAAACCTTCTTCCACTTCATTATTCGGAAAACCCAAACGATAATTACCAAACTCTACATCATATCCTTTTATAGTAAGATAACCACTCTGATATATCACAGGAATAGGATTATCGGAAGTTGAGTCTATGCTATTTAAAACCTCGGCAGTGGTTTCTTCATGAGCCATGCGGTGGAGATCATAATGATGCTTCTTCAATAATTCGACCAAATAGGTAGGCGTACCCGTTTCAAACCAGTAACTGCCAAACTCCTGATACTTGAATGCATTAAGCAAACTAAACGGATTGTAAATGCCGATAGAGTTATATGCAAAATGATAACCGTCGTAATAGTCACGCAGTTTCTTGCATATTTCATCATACGTTACTCCCTGGGCATCCGCCAATTCATGCAATTCACTTTCAAGATTATCATGAAGCTCCTGTTCGCTGATACCGCAAAGGTCCACATATATCTGACGCATAGATATATCGTCAAGATTGTTCAAGTCACTGAATACACTAACTTTGCCAAATTTCGTAACACCCGTCAACATAGCAAACTTAATATAACCGTCCATTGACTTCAACACACCATAGAAAGCCTTCAACGTATTCCAATACTCTTCTTGCAACTCATCTCTTCCAATAGCCTGCAACATGGGCTTATCATACTCGTCAACGAGAATCACAACACGCTGTCCCGTTTTCTCCGCCGCCAAACGAATAAGGGTGACCAAACGGTCGTCTATCGTCTCATCTTTAGAACATGAGCCATACTGAGACTCATATACCAGCAACTGACGGTCGACAAGACGAATAAGATCATCTACCGTATCGAATTTCTTTGCATTCAGATCCAGATGAATAACGGGATATTTTATCCAATCCTTCTCCAGCTTCTCCATTGCCAGCCCCTCAAAAAGTTCTTTTTTCCCAGAAAAATAAGCCTCAAGCGTGGATATTAACAAACTCTTGCCGAAACGACGCGGGCGGCTCAGGAAGTAATAGCCACCTGTCTTTACCATTTGATAGATTAACGCAGTCTTATCAACATAGAAATAACCGTCTACACGGATTTTTTCAAAGTTCTGTATACCGATAGGATAAATCCTATTACTCATATATTTATAATTTTTGAGGTTGCCACACACAAAGATACACCTTTCTACCTAAATAATAGTAACTATCCATGCAAAAACAATTAAAAGATTGGTTGCCAAAAATAGAAAAAGGGCATACCCGAATGGATATACCCTCTCCTTGCTTTCTAATATCTTAGCAGACTTCTAATATTATTTTTTAGAAGCTTCTAAAGATGCTTTACGGAATTCTTTCATTGCTTTTTCAATGTCCAGAGAAGCCTTACGAGCGCGAGTTCCTGCTGCCTTGTTACCGTTTTCAATCTGAGCGTTAGCATCTTTTGAGAAGTCAGCATAAAGAGCTGCTACCTTTTCTACCAATTCTTTCATAATCCTTTTATTTTTTTCGTTAATAATGTGCCGCAAAAATACACTGTTTCCCGAAATAAAAGCATAAAATCAATATTTTTTTTGAAATAATCTTCGAAAAATATCTAAAAAAGGGGCTTTTCACCATTTTTACCTACCTTTGTAGCCATGAAACTGCTTACAGATACCGATTATATACATACATTGATTGCTGAAGGAGAGCATCAGCAACAGGATTTCAAATTTGAAATTTCCGACGCACGCAAAATAGCCAAAACATTATCGGCCTTTGCAAACACCGACGGAGGACGATTGCTTATCGGCGTGAAGGACAACGGAAAAATAGCAGGCGTACGCTCCGAAGAAGAGAAATATATGATTGAAGCTGCCGCACAACTTTACTGTATCCCCGAAGTGGAATATACCATGCAGACATATATAGTGGAAGGCCGGCAAGTATTAGTAGCCACCATTGAGGAAACACCCCACAAACCGGTATACGCCAAAGACGAAAACGGAAAGCCTCTCGCCTACCTCCGCATCAAAGATGAAAATATACTGGCAACTCCTATCCACCTCCGTGTATGGCAACAAAGCGACAGTCCACGGGGAGAACTGATCCGTTATACCGAACGGGAACAACTCTTGCTCGACCAACTGGAACAAGGTAACTTACTCTCACTCAACCGCTACTGCCGCCGAACGGGACTTTCCCGCCGGGCCGCCGAACATCTGTTGGCCAAATTTGTCCGTTATGATATTGTGGAACCTGTATTCGAAAATCATAAGTTTTACTTCCGAATTAAGAACGAATAACCACAAAAAATACCGGATATTTGGACGGTTCCGCCAACAGTGTACAACTCGCCCAACAAAAAAGAGATAATGCCGGACATCGAAAAGGACTTGGAATGTTGGTGAAACCCAACTGTTTTTGTACCTTTGCACACAAATTGCCATGTGGGAGTCAGGGGACACACCTTCCACTCATTCAAATAGTAATTTGTAAATAATATAATCATTAATATAACAATGGGCTTATTTGGTTTATTCAAGAAAAAATCCGATGAAACAAAAGTCGGCAATGTAGAAGATTTCATATCACTGACCCGGGTTTATTTCCAGTCAGTTATCGCCACAAACCTTGGTATCACCAATATCCGCTTTTTGCCGGACGTGGCTAACTTCAAACGTCTGTTTAAAGTGCCTACACAAAACGGTAAACTGGGACTGGGTGAGAAGTCCGCCTCACGCAAAATGCTGATGCAGGACTACGGACTGAACGATAATTTCTTCAAAGAAATCGATGCATCCGTAAAACGTAATTGCCGCACACAGAATGATATCCAATCTTACTTATTTATGTATCAGGGGTTCTCGAATGACCTGATGATGTTAATGGGTAACTTGATGCAGTGGAAATTCCGTATGCCGTCTATCTTCAAAAAGGCACTGTATGGAATGACGCAGAAAACGGTTCATGACGTATGTACCAAAACGGTATGGAAGGCTGACGACGTGCACAAGACGGCTATGGCTGTCCGTCAGTACAAAGAACGTCTCGGATACTCCGAACAATGGATGACGGATTATGTTTACAATATCGTTCTTCTCGCCAAGAAAGAACCGAAACGGAAGAACGACGACACGGAGACGAAAAAATAGTCTGTCCGAAATGTTAGAAAGAAAAAAAGATTCGTAAAGAATTGAACGATAGAAAAAGCGGAGGTTTTGTTCCTCCGCTTTTTTTGTTATCTTTATAGGCTCTATGAAAATTGACGCATCATCCTTATTTATGAACCTACAAAAAGAAATAGATCGCTTATGAAACAAAAGAAATTGCTTACACTTACTTTTTCACAGTTGAAACAAATCTATGGTCAGGAGACTCCGGA
>OLIV01001587.1_pt1 | contig 10648 bp, 7 predicted proteins | sample 1601411 | NCBI WGS metagenome assembly OLIV01 (sample SAMN03922450, study PRJEB24848) | human gut metagenome | isolation source: stool sample | host: Homo sapiens | place: Germany | collected 2009-11 | reverse complement strand
CGAGATCTAGTACGGTCTCGTGGGCTCGGAGATGTGTATAAGAGACAGGGATTACATTTGCCACATCTTCTGCTGTACAAGATGGTGTTCTAAGATTACTGTGTGTTGACATTGCACCGATCATATCCGGGTCAAGTGCTGCCGGATTTGTTCCTGATGTCATTGGTGTAATGATATTTCCCGGGCAGATTGCATTACAACGGATTCCTGTTGCCTGGAAACGAAGTGCTGTATGCTTTGTCACTCCTACGATTGCTGCTTTAGATGCTACATAAGCAGCTCCGCCACATCCTTTCACTCCTGCAATAGAAGCAACATTCACGATAGATGCTCCTGCCTGCATCTTCTGTGCTGCGGCACGCATGCAGCGCATAGTTCCTTTTTCGTTCGTCTCTACGATACGATCAAGATCTTCATCTGAGAATCGATCGATTGGTTTCAGTCCTTCCTCAAGAATACCTGCATTATTCACAAGAATATCTACCTTGCCATATTTCTCGAGCACGAGATCCATCAGTCTCTCCGGATCTCCTTTCTTTGAGATATCCGTTGAGACAGCATAAACTTCTCCGCCTGCTGCCTTAATCTCTTCTGCTACTTTCTCCAGTGCAGCATCTCTTCTCGCTGTGATAACAACAGTTGCGCCCTCTTTGGCGAACATCTTTGCTGTTGCTTCTCCAACTCCTGAGTTACCTCCTGTAATAATAGCTACTTTACCTTTCAAACGATCCATTTCAAAGATCCTCCTTTGTTGTTATAGGTAAAATTATACAATTCTTCTTTCAGTATTTCAATCTATTTATCTATATTTTACATTTTGTTTTATGCTTTATATTTCATCCAAACAAATTCATAGCCTTTCAAAACTGGATCTTTCACTTCTACAATTTCACCATTCACCAGATTTCTGAAAATGCCTTCTTCCTGCATCCACGCAGTCTGTTCACTTTCGCTGAAATTAAACAGTGCAATAAATCGTTCTCCCTTATACTCTCTGAGGATTCCTAAAATACTGTCATTGTGAACATCATAAGTATATACTTCTGCTTCCTGGGAAAAGACATTTTCCTGTCTTCGGATCTGTTCCAATCGGTTCAACATCTGGAACAATTGTCCCTGTACAGTAGAAAGATCTTTTCTCTTATCCGCGAGTTCCCACAGGAATGCTCCTCTGTGGAGATAACGTGAATCAGATGCTTTTTCAGCATCATCTTTATAACTATAATCATTTACCTGTCCTAACTCATCACCACTGTAAAGCATCGGAATTCCCGACTGTGTCAACATGTAAGCGTGGAGCATGAGATCTTCTTGAATTGCCGTCTGCATTTTTTCTGCATTTCCTTCAAATCCCGCTGCTTCAATTCCGCACATGGATGCTGTTGTTCCACAAAATCGTGCATCTTGAGTTACAGGATCATCGTTATATAACTCTCCACGGCTGATGCTGCCTGCTATCTTTCCGGTGAAATAATCATTCAGATAACGCTTATGAGAAGGCTCTTCCATTCCCCATTGTTTCATTGTATCAAAATCAAGCCCCCACCCGATATCATCGTGACAACGAAGGTAATTCAAAAATGTATATTGCTTTGGCAGACGGCTAACTATATCCATCTGTTTCTTCAAAAGCCGGATGTCTCTTGTCGCAATACTATTCCAGGTCGTCGCCATTGTTGTCACATTATAGAGCATATGACATTCCGGTTTTTCAACTGTACCAAAGTACGGCACCACCTTTTCCGGCTCCATAACCACTTCGCCAAGAAGTATCACGCTCGGACAGACAATTTCTGCAATCATACGCATCATTCTGACAATCGTATGTACTTCTTTCAAATTCCTGCAGCTTGTTCCTAACTCTTTCCAGATGTAAGGAACTGCATCGATACGGATAATATCCATTCCCTGATTCGCAAGAAAAAGAAAGTTATACATCATTTCATTAAATACTCTTGGATTACGGTAATTTAAATCCCACTGATATGGATAAAACGTCGTAAGCACATAATGCCCGATTTCCGGAAGCCATGTGAAATTTCCCGGTGCAGTTGTAGGAAATACCTGTGGAACAGTTTCTTCGTATCTCGCCGGAATATCACCGTTATCATAGAAGAAATAACGGCTCATGTATTCTCCTTCGCCTGCTCGTGCACGTTTTGCCCACTCATGTTCCTCAGAAGTATGATTCATCACGAAATCCATGCATACATTCATACCATTTTCATGACATTTTTCTGTCAATCTGGCAAGATCTTTCATTGTACCGAGATCCGGTCTTACTTTCCGAAAATCTGCCACGGCATATCCGCCGTCTGATTTTCCTTTCGGAGTATCCAGAAAAGGCATAAGATGAAGACAATTTACATTACACTCTTTCAGATAAGCTAACTTTTTTTCTACACCTTTCAGATTACCGGCAAAGTTGTCAATGTACAACATCATGCCAAGCATTTCTTTTTCCTTAAACCAGTCAGGATTCTTTTCTTTCTTAATATCTCTTTTTTTCAACTCTGTGCTACGCTTCAAGTAGTAATCATGCATCTGCTCACAAAGTTCTGCATACATTGCATCATTTCCATACAACTCCATGTAAAGCCAGCGTAATTCATCCTGATGTTTTTCCATACGCTGTGCAAAGATTTTTTCTGTATTATTCACATTCCTCACCATTTTCTGTTCCATCGTCAACCAATTTATTTTACTCTTTCACAAAACAATACTGATATGCCTGATATTCGCCCGGCTCTATCGGAAGTGGCATTCCGCCATACATAAGTGCAGCTCCGGTGTATCTTTTTCCACTCTTTTCTTCTCGATATACAGCTGTTTCTTCAAGCCCTTGAAGTTTTACATAATTTACTGTCATATTTCCATGAATCACCTGCATAACTATATTTAAAAGAACTTTACTTTGTTCTTTCTCATCTGTATGCACAAACTCCCATGCGCAGATTTCTTCTGTTGTCGGATTTGAGAGACGATAGTACAATCCGTTCTGAATGATCGACGCATAGCTCTTATATTCTACGATTTGCTCTCTGATCTCCTGCTTTTCTTCTTCAGAAAGTTTCATAAGATTCAGCTCATACCCAAAAGTTCCGGACATTGCAACAACACCTCTTGTATGAAGTGGGGTCTTTCTTCCCGTCTGATGATTCGGCACTGCTGACACGTGAGAACCTACTACCGATACCGGATAACCGAAAGATGTTCCATACTGGATCCGTAATCTGTCAATTGCATCCGTATTATCACTACACCAGATCTGCGGAGTGTAATACATCATACCGGCATCAAATCTTCCACCTCCACCGCTGCAGCCTTCGATCAGCAGATTCGGATATCTCTGCACAAGACGTTCCAGAAAATCATATAGTCCCAATACATAATCATGTAACACTCTTCCCTGATCTCTTGTTACAGAAGAATAAACATCCATCAGGCTTCGGTTCATATCCCATTTTACATATTCGATATTACCCTGATCCAACACCTTACAAATCTGATCATAAATTTCATCTACAACTTCTTTTCTTGAAAAATCCAATACAAGCTGATTTCTGCTTCTGACCGGATTTCTGCCCGGAACCGTCAATGCCCAGTCTGGGTGTTTCCGATAAAGATCACTGTCTTCTGAAACCATTTCCGGCTCGATCCAGATACCAAACTTCACACCCAGATCATTAATTTTCTTGATCAGATTTCCAAGTGTGCCACCAAGTTTCTTCTCATTCACAAACCAGTCACCCAGTCCGCTGTTATCATCATCACGTTTTCCAAACCAACCATCATCCATAACAAGCATGTCAATATCGACTTCCTTCGCCGCTTTGGCAAGCTCATAGATTGTATCTCCGGTAAAATCGAAATAAGCTGCTTCCCAGCTATTGATCAAGATTGGACGAATTTCTTCTTTATATTTGCCTCTGCAGATATGTTGTCTGATACAATGATGCAGATTCTGAGACAAACGATTCATTCCTTCTGAGGAATAGGATAAAATCACTTCCGGAGCCTGGAACATTTCTCCTGTTTCCAACGGATAGCGAAAAGCTTCTTCCTGAAGTCCCAGCATCATTCTTGTCTGGTTTAACTGATCTTTCAACACTTCTCCCTGGAAACATCCACTGTATACAAAGGACATTGCATAACAATTTCCTTTGTCTTCTGTCGTTTCTTTTTCTGCAAGGATCATCATCGGATTGTACTGATGACTGGAGGTTCCTCTGACACTTCCGATTTTCTGTGTTCCATGCACAACCGGAACTCTCTGAACATTTCGCTCCATCGCATGTCTACCATAAAATGTTAGAAGCTCATAATCTCCGTAAAGGAAATCCAGACTTGCTGACTCAATTTTGTTTAAATAGATTTTGCCACTGCTTTCATTTTTCACACTTACACTTCTTGTAATAATATCCTGTGCGGGAAGCACTCCATAAAGAAGCACCACCTTAACTCCCGTCACCGGATCTTCCATTAAGATTTCCAGTGTCTGTGCTTCCTCCTCACTTGCATAAACTGCCGGAAGTCCTTCCAGATTATATTTTCCATCAAAGATTTTATGACTCTTGTAACGAAGGTCGCAGCTCATACTTCCATCTGCATTCTCTACTGCAAATGCTGTACTTCTGAAATCTCCGTTCCCGTAACAAGGAAATTCCTGTGGAAGTGTATCCATTGAATACGTACGATCTTCTCCTGCATCATATGGATTTCCCGAAAACCCCCTGTCATAATATGTCAGAAGATAGTCCATACATCCATCGGTTTTCTTCCCGTAATATAGATGTAACAAAAATCCATAGCGATCCACCTGCATCTGATATGTTGTATTTTTTGTCTGTAAAGTAAATGTTCTGTCTTTCTCGCAATATATAATTCCCATATCTAAATACTCCTGTTTTCCATTTTAGCGAAGCAAGATCTGCATTACTGTGTGTTCTCGCTTCGCTATCTTTTACTTTTTATTATTTCACTGCTCCATTAACAACTCCGTTGAGGATATGCTTCTGACAGATCAGATAGAAGATCAGAATCGGAAGCAATGCCAACAGATAGGAGGCAAATGCCAGATTATAATTTGTTCCAAACTGTGTCTGGAAGTTCAGCTGTGCCAGCGGAAGTGTATTTCCGCTTCCTGAACCGGACATGATGACGAGTGGTGTCATTACATCGTTCCATGTACCAAGTGCTGTCAGAACTGCAACTGTCGCATGCATTGGTTTCATGATTGGGAAAACAATCTTCCAATATGTTTTCCATGTACTCGCACCATCCACACAGGCTGCTTCTTCCAATGCCAACGGGATATTTGTCAAATATCCTGAATAAAGCAGTACATTCATCGGCATATAAAATACAACGTACAGAATAATAACTCCTGCTCTGTTTGCCAGTCCCATCTGCGCCGTCTGTTTTACAACAGGCATCATCAGAATTGCAAATGGCACAAACATTCCGCTGACAACATAGAAATAAATGAATTTGTAAAATTTACTCTTCTTATTTCTTCCGATTGCATACCCCAACAGTGAATGAATCAGAATTGAAAGGACAACTGTTACAAGTGTAATAAATACACTGTTTCCGAGAGAATGCCAGAAATCTGTCACTCTCATTGCCTCAGCAAAATTATCAAGGCTCAAATGACTTGGCAAGGAAAGGATTCCGCTGATACTATTCGTCATCTCAGAAGGCTTCTTCAGTGCAATTACGATTGTCATATACAGTGGAAAAGCAACCGTAATCAGACCAAGTAAAAGTAAAATCGTTACAGGCCAGTTTACTCGTTCTTTTATTTTCATTTTTTCCATTACAGCTGTTCCTCCTTTTTCCCTGTGATTGTCATCTGTAATACAGAAATTACAACAATAACGATAAAGAATATCACTGCGTTTGCACTCTGGAATCCAAACTGACCGCCACTCATACCATTGTTATAAATCAGATAAGAAATGGATTCTGTACTCTGTGCCGGACCTCCTTTGGTCAACGCCATGATCTGATCAAATACCATCAGGAAGTTTTTCACACAGAGTACCATATTTATGCTAAAGAATGGAATAATGAGAGGGAATGTCAGATGTCTGAACTTATTCCATCCTGTTGCACCGTCAATCGCTCCTGCTTCGTAAACATCCTCCGGAACAGTCTGCAATCCGGAAATGTAAATGATCGTATTCATCGCGATCGACTGCCATGCACATACGATTACAACTGCGATCCATGCCAGTTTTGTACTGGACAGCATACTGGAAGAAAGTGTCTTGCTTCCAAGCATTTCTCCAAACGCCGGAAGAATGTATGTAAAAAAGTAATTGAAAATGTATCCTACAACCAACGCTCCGAGAACATTTGGAATAAAGTAGGCACCACGAAACGCACTCTTGAATTTAATCTTACTATTCAGTCCAAGTGCAAGGATCAAACTGATTACATTTGTCACAATCGTAGCTACAATTGCAAGTTTAAATGTAAACAGATAAGAACCTCCGACTCTGCTGTCTGTAAAAAGATCCTGATAATTTCTAAGTCCTACCCAGTCAAAGCTTCCATAACCTTTGAAATTCGTAAAACTGTAAATCACACCTTTGATCAGTGGCAATGTATTAAAACAGAAAAACAGTGCCACGATCGGAATTGTAATCAGAAGAAAGGTCATTTTTCTTCCACTCATTGATTTCTTTCCCATGCTTGAATTCCCCTTCCTTAATCTTCGTCCGCATGCTCTTTCTCGTAATCTTCCACTTTGCGGATGATATCACGGTTATATCTCTTCCAGTCTGTATCAAACTTTGTTAAGAATGCATCCACATCCCCTTTCATAAGAAATGTCTGGATCTGTGCATCAACTGACATCTCTGAAGGATAGTAATGATCCTGGTAATCTGCCATTCTTCCTTCTTCTATGAAAGATTTCACTCCATCAAGTGTTGAAGCAAGTTCAAAATCTCCTTCCTTACAAGGAACCGCTTTCTGTTCATCCAGATAACTCTGTACATTTTCATCTTTCAAAAGGAAATCAAGCACTTCATACGCTGCCTCTTTGTTCTCGCAATCTTTCATAACACTGAACTGAAGATCCACACCAGAGTTCAGCTTGTTCTCTGATGCATCATTATTAGCCGGCATTACAAAGGAATCGATATCCATATCCGGGTTCACTGTCTGAATCTGTGGGATTGCATAACTTCCGATCGTGTACATTGCAGATTCTCCGTTTGCAAATGCTGTACATGCTCCATTGTAATCATAAGCGAAAGGATCTTTCGGTCCATATGCAAGCAGAGCTTTAATCTTCTCTGCCACTTCTCTGTACTCATTTGAAAATGTTGTCTCTCCTTTGTTCACCTGGCTGCAGACATCTGCCGGTGCAAGATCAACGGCGATTGCATTCCACGGTGCAAGACAAGTCCATGTATCTTTAAATCCAAAATACAATGGCTGGATTCCTTCACTCTGGATCTGTTCACAGAGGGCTATAAATTCATCCCAGGTTTCCGGAATTTCCCAGCCATATTCCTCAAACATTGCTCTGTTGTACAGAACTCCTGCTGCATTTGCCACATATGGAACGGCATACACACCGTCCTCAGGTACAAATTCCAACGCTTTATCTATATCCAGATAAGCCTGTTTAATAGAATCCAGTCCTTCATAATCTGAAATATCCATCAGCATATCAGAATCAATAAAGTTAGAGAAATTGACATCTCCACCGATTCCGATAATATCTGGAGCGTCTTCTCTGATAAAACGTGTTTTAAGTACTGTCATTGCATCATTTGGAGATTCGATCGTCAAATGAATATCATCATGAGTTGCATTGAATTCTTCTTCAATCTTTTCAAATGTTTTCACTGCCTCAGGTTTATACTGTACAAGCTCGATTTCTATCTTTCCGCTATTTTCACTCTTCTGTCCGCAACCTCCGAGTACCATTGCCGAAGTCATACAAAGCATCAATCCCATGCAAATGATTCGATTGCTCTTCTTATACATTTCCTTACTCCTTCCTTCTACCATACACCTTTCATTTTGACACATTCCGGAATATTTTTGTCTCTTTATTCGGGTTTTCTATTTGATAAATAAATTCTAACATATCTTTATGCCACTATAAATATCAGAGTTTTTTTAGTTTTATAGCAAAATGCAATTTTTTCATTCATATATTGAAGTCATCTAGCATTTTGATATATAATGCTATCAGAGGTGATTTATATGAGCGACTTACTTTTTTCTGTATTTCCAAATGAAAATTTTGTTGATCTTGGATTATATCAATATGGATGGGAACAATGTGCACCGGCTCACTCGTTCGGTCCTGCAGCAAGAAATCATTACATTTTCCATTATGTAATTTCCGGAACAGGAACATTACTTGCAGATGATGAAAACGGAAACACCATCACTTGGCAGGTAAAAAGTGGACAAGGCTTCATGCTTTTTCCGGGACAGGTCAATACTTATATTGCTGATTCTAAGCTTCCGTGGGAATATACGTGGGTAGAATTCGACGGTCTTCGGGCCCGCGAGATTGTCACAACCGCAGGTCTGAGCCTGAATCATCCCATTTATCATGCAAGTTCAAAGGAACTTCGCAACCAGATGATGGAAGAAATGCTTTATCTGAGCCGTCATCCCGAAGAATCTCCGTTTCATCTAATTGGACATCTCTATCTGTTTTTAGATTATTTCATGCGTTCTGCCTCAACAGTTCATGTGAAGCAAAACGGAAGTATCCGGGATTTTTATATTAAAGAAGCTCTTTCGTACATTGAACAGAATTTTCAGAATGATATTTCTATAGAAGATATTTCCGCATTCTGCGGATTGAATCGAAGTTATTTCGGAAAGATTTTTCACGATACGATTGGACGTTCTCCACAGGAATTCCTGATCAGTTATCGTATGACTAAGGCTGCAGAGCTTTTGAAGATCACTTCACTGTCAATTGCAGATATTGGGAATGCCGTAGGGTATCCAAATCAGCTGCATTTTTCACGTGCATTCAAAAATGTCTATGGGATATCCCCAAGAAATTGGAGAATTGAAAATAAGATTGAATAATAGGGACTGTGGTTTTCTCCACAGTCCCTTAATAAATCACATTATCCTATTAACATCTCCTGTTCAATTTCCATTTCACTTTCCAGGATACATTGCTTCAACGCTTCCAATTTACCGGCATTTAATACCTCTAACTTTTTCTGCTTTCCGCTGCTTAGCTTAATTCCTTTTCCATTTTCCAGCGCTGCCTTATAAGAGGGCTCGTCCATCTTCCATGGAATCAGATTTGGGAAAATATTATTCTCATTGTATAAAAAGATCTGTATTCCACCGTAATCCATATCTCCCCAGTGATAACACTGGATTTCTTCCGGTGCTGTCTTCATTAACATTTGCAAAAAGCGGACTTCTTTTGGCGAAAAGTAGCCATGACAAAAGAGATACAAAACTTTTGGATCATACTCCATACTTTCATAATTCGCTTTATTCTCAATCACAATGATTTTTTCAACACCTTTCTGTAAAGTTGGAATGGCATGCTCTAATGTCTGTGCATTAAGTACTGTTCCATAATGATTCGAAGAAGTATCAATTTTCTCCTCACTCGCTGTGCCATTTCGATCTGTCAGGCAATACTCCACGGCACCTTTCCATTCTAATGTCTGAGAATAACTCAATATTCCATGTGTTGCCAGTATCTCATCATCTGACATGCCCTCTTCATATTGCGGAGAGTATTTCAAAGCTTCAATAACTGCACCTTGATAAATGCGTTCAAAAACTTTAGATGGTGTGATATCATTTTTCTTTTCAAATACTTTAGAGCTGAACACACGCTTCCATTCCGGTTCTTTCAGATCAGCTAAAGCTTTCAGGCATTTAAGAAATTCTTCATCCTCCGCTTTGGATAACTCTTTTGTATTTCCTTTATTCAGCTGTTCTAACACATGATTACAATAAGCACACAGACAGCTTTCGGATACATCCATCTGCAGTTTACATATTCTTGAAAGTGCCTGTAACTGGCGTTCTCTTGGATCCATGATTCCGATCAGCTCACATAATCTTGGAACCACTTCTACCCGATAATCAATCCTCGTAATATCTGTATTCATTTCTCTCCAGTCAAAATGCAGATATTCTTCTCCGCCTAATGCTGGAATTCGTTCCAAAACTTTTGCCTGTCTGACCAGTTCATCTCTGCCACCTACTGTTTTCAAAAGATTCCCATCCACCTTTGGATGTTTCATTCCTGAGAGATTTCCTATGCGATAGTCCTTTGTATTCGTCTTATCGATCAGCCATTTTGCCAACGGCAGATTCTTTTCATTCAATTCCATATTTTATCCTTCGATTTTCATCAGCACTAATCTGTGAGCAGTCTATCAAGCAACATCTGCCTATTGTTTATGAACATTTCCGTTATTTGATAACTCTCTGTTTCTTCATATTCACATAAATGAATTCGCCCATTGTCAAAACAATAGATGTCTGCATCTGGTATACCTAATAGAATAGGCGAATGGGTAACTATAAAAAACTGTGCTCCTTCTTTTGCAAATCGATATATTTGCATTAACAATGTAAGCTGTCTTTGGGGTGATAATGCAGCTTCTGGTTCGTCAAAAAG